>Ga0182015_10000043_pt1 | contig 155260 bp, 139 predicted proteins | sample 712P3MmetaG_FD_120478 | JGI IMG/M metagenome (GOLD analysis project Ga0182015, IMG submission 120478) | Permafrost microbial communities from Stordalen Mire, Sweden - 712P3M metaG | ecosystem: Environmental > Terrestrial > Soil > Wetlands > Permafrost | place: Sweden: Stordalen | collected...
GGAATAGGCGCGGCGCCGGGGGCCGCGGCGCTTGACGTCCCGAGCATCCCACGGTGATACTCGTTCGCAACATGTCGCACCAGCCTGTCAGCGCTTCGCGTCTTTGGTGGTGGCGCACTTCATAACGGAGTGGGCTGACGGCCGGCTGTTTTTCGCGACTTAAAGAATTCACTGCATCAGAAACCCATCTCCGGACTCCCCCCGGGATGGGTTTTTTGTTGTCTTGCTGAAACTGGAGATTTTAAGCGTTGCAGGCTCTGTTCGACATCGCAGGTGATCTCGACACACCAGTATCGGCGTTCATGAAGCTCGCCGCATTCGAACCGCGCTTTTTGCTCGAGAGCGTCGAGGGTGGTGAACGGCTGGCGCGTTACTCGTTCATCGGCTTTGGCACCGGCCTCGAGGTGCGCCTTGATGACACGGGCCTTACGCTCGGACGCGAGCGCCGCCCGCTGCCCGCCAGCGGCCCGGAACTGCTGGCCGCGTTGCGCACCGCATTGCACTCAGCGCCCAAACCCCAACCCGACATCACCGGCGTGCCGCTCGCCGGCGGGCTGGTCGGCTACGCCGCCTACGATGTGGTGCGCTACTTTGAGCGGCTGCCGGTGCCACGCGGGCGTGCCAGTGGCGTGCCCGCGCTGCACTACGTCGCACCGCGTTCGGTGCTGATATTTGATCACCTGACGCGCGGCATCGCACTCATGCATGCCGGCTCCGAGGACGAGCGGCGCTCGTTGCGCAAGGAAGTGGTACAGGCGCTGCGCGGCGGCTTGCCGCACCACCGGCGCGCCGGGCGCTACGCGCCGCCCACGGCCGCCTGGCCGCGCGCCGACTACCTGGCCGGCGTCAGGCGCACTCAGGAGTACATCGCTGCCGGGGACGTGTACCAGCTGGTGCTGGCGAGCCGCTTCAGCGGCCGCCACGAGCTTGACCCCTTCCAGGCGTATCGCGCCCTGCGCCTCATTAATCCCTCGCCTTACATGTATTACTGCGAGTTGGGGGAGGTCGCGGTCGTCGGCTCATCGCCTGAGGCGCTGGTGAAGCTCAACGGCCGGCGGGCACAGCTGCGGCCCATCGCCGGCACGCGGCCGCGCTCGCCAGACGCCGCACTGGATGCGGCGCACGAGCGCGAGCTGCTCGCCGATCCCAAGGAGAACGCCGAGCACGTGATGCTGGTGGATCTCGCCCGCAACGACCTCGGGCGCGTGGCGCAGCCCGGCAGCGTACGTGTTGAACCCTACCGCTGCATTGAGCGCTACAGTCACGTCATGCACATGGTGAGCGGCGTGCACGGCGAGCTGGCGGCGGATCGCGACGCGTTCGACCTGTTCGCGGCGGCTTTCCCGGCTGGGACCCTGGTGGGGGCGCCCAAGGTGCGCGCCATGCAGATCATCGACGAGCTGGAGCCGGTGAGCCGCGGCCTGTATGGCGGTACGGTCGGGTACTTCGGCGCGCGCGGCGACATGGACCATGCGATTACCATCCGCACGCTGGTCTTCAGGGGCGATGAGTACAGCTACCAGGCGGGCGCCGGTATCGTCGCGGACAGCGTGCCGCAAAGCGAGCACGAAGAGGTGTTGGCCAAGAGCGCGGCCATGGCGCGCGCGCTCGAACTCGCGGGGGAGGGGCTGTGACGCCGCGGTTGCTGCTGATCGACAACTACGACTCCTTCACCTACAACCTGGTGCAGGCGTTCCTGGTGCTGGGTGCCGAGGTCAGCGTCTATCGCAACGACGCGCTTAGTCCCCACGAGGCGCTCGCGCTCGCGCCCTCGCACCTGTGTATCTCACCGGGTCCGGGGACGCCGTACGATGCGGGCGTGTCCATGGACATGATCCGGGCTTTCGCCGGCCGCATCCCGGTGCTGGGGGTGTGTCTCGGGCACCAGTCGATCGTGGAAGTGTTCGGCGGCAAGGTGGTGCGTGCGGGACGGCTCATGCACGGCAAGACCTCGCTGGTGCGCCACGACGAGCGTACGCTGTTCGCCGGGCTCCCGCAGCCATGTGAAGTGGGGCGTTACCACTCACTGATCGCGGCGCCCGCAGCGCTGCCGCAGGTTCTGGAAGTGAGCGCCCGGACCGCCGAAGGGGAAATCATGGGCGTGCGCCACCGCTCACTTGCCGTCGAGGGCGTGCAGTTCCATCCGGAAAGCATCCTTACCCCCGAGGGCCCGCATCTCCTTGAGAACTTCCTGCACTACACGGCCGGTGAACGCGCCAGCGTGACCGGCGGCGAAGCGAGCCATGTCCGCTCCACGTGAACTGCTGCAGCAGCTCTGCGAGCGGCGCGATCTCTCGCAGGCGCAGGCGGAAGAACTGCTGGCGCAGCTTACCGACCCCGGGATCGCACCCGCCATGGCCGGCGCGCTGCTCGCCGCGCTTTCGACCAAAGGCGTAGTGGCTGAGGAGCTGCGGGGCTTAGCGCAGGCCATGCGCCGGCTGGCGCTTCCCACCGGGATTGCCGCGAATCTGCGCGCCATCGACATCGTCGGCACGGGCGGGGATGCCTCGGGGAGTTTCAACATCTCCACCGGCACGGCGCTCCTGACTGCCGCCTGCGGCGTACCGGTGGTCAAGCACGGTAACCGCTCAGTCTCGGGCCGCTGCGGCAGCGCCGACATGCTGCAGGCGCTCGGGATCAGTATCCCGGCGGACGCGCCGGCTGCGGCGGCGTGTCTTGCCGCCACCGGCTTCACCTTTCTCTTTGCGCCTCATTATCATCCCGCGACGCGGGCGCTGGCCCCGATCCGCGCCGCGCTCGGGGTACGCACGGTATTCAACATCCTGGGCCCGCTGGTAAATCCCGCTCAGCCGCCCCTGCATCTCATCGGCGCGTTTAGCCTGGACGTCGCGCGGCTGATGGCCGATACGTTCGCCGGGCTACCTATCGAACGCACCTTCGTCGTACATGGGGCCGAGGGTTGGGATGAGCCCACGCCGATCGGCCCGTTCACAGTGTTTGACGTACGGCCCGGACGGGTCGACGCGGGCCTGCGGTCCCCCGCGGACTACGGACTTAAGCCCTGCACCGCCGCAGATCTCGCCGGTGGCGATGCGCAATGCAACGCCCGGGCGCTGCAGGCGGTGCTGTCCGGCGAAGATCGCGGGGCGCATCGGGATTGCCTGCTCCTGGGCACGGCGCTCGCTCTTGAGATTGCCGGCGAGACGCAACATCCCCAGGAGGGCATCGCGCGAGCCTCGGCCGCGATCGACAGTGGCGCCGCGCGGCACCTCCTGGAGGCGCTGCGCGAACAGCGGCCGGCAGCGTCGCCTGCGGAGCACTCCGCGTGACGGCGTTTCTTGAGGAAATGGCGGCCGGCAGCCGCGAGCGTGTGCGCATGGCGAAGCTCGCGTGCCCGCAGGCCACACTCGAGAGTCAGGCCCGCAATGTGCGGGCACCTTCCCGATTGCAGCTCGACGTTTCCGGCTTTGATCTCATCGCGGAGCTGAAACTGCGCTCCCCGTCGGCAGGTCCCTTGAGCTTATACGGCGAGAACCTCGAGCGACGCGCCCTGGCTTACGCCAGCGCGGGCGCCGCCGCCGTCTCAGTGCTTACGGAACCGAGCCGCTTTGACGGGAGTCTCTTGCACCTGAAGAGTGCCGCAAGCGCTCTCGCGCCGCTCGCAGTTCCCGCCATGCGTAAGGACTTTCTCGTCGATCCGTACCAGGTGCTGGAAGCGCGCGTCGCGGGAGCAGGCGGTGTCTTGGTGATCCTGCGCCTGCTGCCGCGTGCTGACCTCACCGCCCTTCTCGACTGCGCCAGGGACCTGGGTCTCTTCGTGCTCCTCGAAGCGTTCGATGCCAACGACATCGCACTCATGCAGGAGCTGATCGCCGGGCACCGCGGCAGCAATCAGCTGCTGGCCGGCGTGAACTGCCGTGATCTCGCAACGCTTGAGGTCGTGCCTGAGCGCCTTACCGACCTGGCGCCGCTGCTGCCGACCTCAGTGCCGCGCGTTGCCGAAAGCGGCGTCATGTCGGTGGCGGAGGCCGGCCGTGTCGCCGCGGCCGGTTATGACCTGGCGCTCGTCGGCAGCGCCCTCATGCAGGGCAAGGACCCGACCGCGCTGGCGGGCGCGCTGCTGGCGGCGGGGCGCGCCGCGCGCAAGGTGGGCTAGATGTGGATCAAGATCTGCGGCATGACGACCGCGGCGGCCGTGGCCGCAGCCCTCGAGGCGCGCGTGGATGCGATCGGCTTTGTGTTCGCGCAGTCTGCGCGGCGCCTCAGTGCACAGCGGGCGTACGAGCTGGCCGCCCCCGCCCGCGGCCGCGTGCGCTGCGTGGCGGTGACGCGGCATCCGACGCAGTCAGCCCTGGATGAAATCCTCGCCGCCTTCAAGCCGGATATCCTGCAGACGGACGCGGGGGATCTGCAGAGGCTGCGCGTGCCCGCCGCCATTGAGTTGCTGCCGGTGATGCGCGCCGGCGAGCCGCTGCTGGAAACGCTGCCGCAGCGGATATTGTTCGAAGGGCCTGTCAGTGGCGCTGGCATCGCCGCGGACTGGCAGGCGGCGCGGGGGTTCGCGCGTCGCACACAGGTTGTGTTGGCCGGAGGCCTGAACAGCGACAACGTGGCCGCCGCGATTGCTGCGGTACGTCCCTTTGGTGTCGACGTGTCGAGCGGCGTCGAAGAGCGGATCGGGATCAAGAGTGCACCTGCGATCACGCAGTTTGTGATGAGCGTGCGTGTCGCGCTCGCACCGGCGGCCAGGTTGAGCGGGGATTCCTCATGAGTACACCGGTTTCATCGCCCGATGCGGCGCGTCTGCTGGCGGAGCTGATCGCGGGCCGCTTCCCGGATGAGCGCGGCCGCTTCGGCCCCTTTGGCGGACGCTATGTTCCCGAGACGCTCATTCCGGCGCTCGATCGGCTCGAGCGCGGCGTGCGTGAGCATCTGCACGCGAGCGACTTCCAGGCGGAATTCAAACAGCAGCTCACGGGTTGGGTCGGCCGTCCCACCGCACTGACGTTTGCCACGCGTCTCTCGCAGCGCTGGGGCGCGAAGCTGTGGCTGAAGCGCGAGGATCTCGCCCACACCGGCGCGCACAAGATCAACAACGCGATCGGTCAGGCGCTGCTGGCGCGCAGGCTCGGCGCGAAACGCATCGTCGCCGAGACCGGCGCGGGTCAGCACGGCGTCGCCAGCGCCGCTGCCTGCGCGCGCTTAGGATTGCCGTGCACGGTGTATATGGGCGCCATCGATATGCAGCGGCAGGCCCCTAACGTCGGACGCATGCGCCTGCTGGGAGCTGAGGTGGTGCCGGTGACCAGCGGCGACCGTACGCTGCGCGCGGCGATCGATGAGGCCATGCGCGACTGGGTGTCCGATCCCACCGATACTTATTATCTTCTGGGCTCGGCCGTGGGGCCGCACCCCTATCCGTACCTGGTGCGCGAACTGCAGGCCGTCATCGGCCGCGAGGCGCGCGCGCAGATGCTCGCCGCGACCGGCGCACTGCCGGATGCGCTCATCGCCTGTGTCGGCGGGGGCTCGAATTCCATCGGCGCCTTTCACGCCTTCGTCCCCGACGCCGCGGTCGAGATCATCGGCATCGAGGCCGGCGGACGCGGCGCCGGGCTGGGTGAGAATGCGGCGACGATTGCGCACGGCCGGCCTGGCGTCCTGCACGGCACTTACTCCATGCTGCTGCAGAACGAAGACGGTCAGATCCAGGAGACCCATTCGGTCTCCGCGGGGCTCGACTACCCCGGCGTGGGGCCGGAGCACGCGCTGCTGGCGGCGATCGGACGCGTCAGTTATGAGACCGCGAGCGATGCAGAGGCGCTCGAGGGCGTGCGCTCTTTGAGTGAGTGCGAAGGCATCCTGCCCGCGCTCGAAAGCGCGCATGCGCTCGCGGGCGCGAAGCGCTACGCGCAGGCGCATCCGGGACGCACCATTCTCCTGTGTCTCTCGGGACGCGGCGACAAGGACATGGCGACGCTGCAGCAGACGCTCCTTGAGGCGCAGCAGACGTGAGCCCGCGCGAGCGCATCAGCCACGCGATCCGCAGCGCCGCTGCGCAGGGCGAGCCCGCGCTGGTGGCGTATCTCACCGCGGGGTATCCCAGGCGCGAGCAGTTTCGTGAGCACGTGCGCGCACTCGCATCCGCAGCCGAGGTGGTCGAGATCGGCGTGCCCTTCACCGATCCCATGGCGGACGGGGTGACCATCCAGCGCGCGAGCCTCGCCGCGCTCGCGCAGGGCGTGAGCCTGAAGTGGATCCTCGCCGAGCTGGCAGCGGTGCGTGACATCAAGGCCCCGCTCATACTGATGAGCTATCTGAATCCCCTGCTCGCGTTCGGTCTCGGGCGTCTCGCGCAGGCGGCAGCCGACGCAGGCGTAGCAGGGTTCATCGTGCCGGACCTGCCGCTCGATGAAAGTCAGGAGTTGCGTGCGGCGCTGGATGAGCGGCAGATCGCGCTGGTGCAGATGGTGACCCCGGTGACCGAGCCGCAGCGCCTGAAGCAACTGTGCGCCGGCAGTCAGGGATTCGTTTACGCCGTGACCATGACCGGTACGACCGGCAAGAGCGTCGCGGTGCCGGACGAGGTGATCGGTTATCTGGACAACGTACGGGCGAATGCGAAAGCCCCGGTATGCGCGGGCTTCGGCATCCGCAGCCGCGCGCAGGTCGAGCGGCTGCGCGGCCATGTCGATGGAGTGGTGATTGGCTCGGCGTTGGTGGAGGTGTTGGAGCGCGGCGAGGATCCTGCGAGGTGGCTGCAGGAGCTGCGCCGACCCACTCGGGTCCGGTGATGACGCCTGGGAATGTTCACAAACGACCGAAGCATTGCGTCTGCTTTGCCCGCGCCGCATCCTAAAGCGCAAACCGTATGAAGACCCTGACCATCGCCAGCCGTTTCTGTGGACCGCCGACCTCGTCCAACGGGGGCTACTTCGTCGGCATGGTGGCGTCGCTTGCCGCGCGCCGCGTGAGCGTGCGGCTGCTCAAGCCCCCGCCGCTGGATACCGAATTCACCGTGAAAGAGCTGCCGGACGGCGGGCTGCAGGTTCTGAACGCAGATGATCCGATCGGTGAAGCGCGCCCGGCAAGCCTGCAGCTCGATGTCAGGCCGGCACCGGAGTACCTGCAGGCGCTGGAGGCGTCACGACGTTACGCGGGCTTTCGCAGCCATCGCTTTCCGACCTGCTTTGTCTGCGGCACGCAGCGCACGCGCGGCGACGGCCTGCGCATTTTCGCGGGCCCGCTGCTCGAGCGCGGCGTGGTCGCCGCGCCCTGGGTCCCGGACGCATCCCTCGACCGGGGCGATGGCAAGGTGTCCCCGGAGTTCATGTCGGCCGCGCTCGATTGTCCGGGGTACTACGCCGTTGCGCCCGATGACCGGATGATGTTGCTCGCGGAGCTCACGGCACACGTGGATCGCCTGGTGCACGTCGACTCCTCCTGCACCATCGTCGGGTGGCACGTCGGGTCCAGCGGGCGCAAGCACGAGGCGGGAACTGCGATTTTCGACGGCAAGGGTGTGTTGTGCGCGAAAGCGCGCGCGCTGTGGATCGAGCCGCGCAGCGCAGATGTTACGGCGGCGTGAGACGCCGTCCGCAGGGTCAGCCGCGCACCAGCCGCATCATTCCTTCCGGGTAGCGGGCACCGGCGGAAACGCCGGCCGGAAACACGGCATCGATCTCTATGAGCTCGTCATCCGTCAGGCGCACCTCGAGCGCGCCGAGATTCTCGTCCAGGTTACGCAGCCTTCTCGTGCCCGGAATGGGCACGATGTGCTCGCCTTGCGCCAGCACCCACGCGAGTGCCAGTTGCGCGGCTGAGCAACCCTTATCGGCGGCCAGCGTCTTCACCTTCTCGACCAGCTCGAGATTCGTCGTGAAGTTCTCGCCCTGGAACCTGGGGCTCATGCGGCGGTAATCATCCGCTGCGAAGTCATCGGGGCTCTTGAGGGCGCCGGTGAGAAAGCCGCGCCCGAGGGGACTGTAGGGCACGAAGCCAATGCCGAGGCGCTCGCACGCCTCGAGCGCGCCTTCCTCAGGATCGCGTGTCCACAGCGAGTACTCGCTTTGCAAGGCCGTGATCGGATGCACTGCGTGCGCACGTGCGAGTGTCTGCGGCGAAACTTCCGAGAGTCCGAGGTGGCGCACCTTGCCGGCGCGCACCAGTTCAGCCATCGCGCCCACCGTCTCCTCGATCGGCACCTGCGGATCGGCACGATGCAGGTAGTACAGATCGATGTGCGCTACGCCTAAACGCTTGAGGCTGTCCTCGCAGGCCTGTGCGACGCGCGCCGGTTTGCCGTCAACCACCCGCGCCGCAGGGTTCTCCAGATCGCGCACGAAGCCGAACTTGGTGGCGATGAACGCCTCAGAGCGCCGGCCCTCGAGTGCGCGGCCGAGAAGCTCCTCGTTCGTGTACGGCCCGTACATGTCCGCGGTGTCGAACAAAGTCACGCCACGATCCAGCGCGTGATGCAGGGTCGCGATCGACTCTGCGTCGGAGTGGCCGCCGTAGAACTCGCTCATGCCCATGCAGCCGAGTCCCAGCGCGGAGACCGTGGGGCCCTTAGGCCCAAGCTTGCGTGTTTGCATGCGTGGATTGTGCGCCCGCGGGCGCGAGCCACGAATACTCAATTAGGGGGAGGCGCGCGAGCTTAAGCCGGTCGCGGGCAGCATGTGTGCGCTGCGCCACCCGCCGTACTTGTAATACAGCAGCGCGAGTATCGCGGACAGCACGGAAGACACCGGAAAGCTCCACCAGATTGCGTCGACCTGGTACTTGTCGAGGAAGATTTCCGCGAGCGGAAAGCGCACCGCCAGCATTGAAATCGCCAGCACGACAAGCGGCATGATGACCGCGCCGGTCGCGCGCACCACGCCGAACAACGCCACCGAGATGCCGAAGAAAATGAACGAGCCGGTCACGATGCGATTCATGTGCGAGGCGATCGTGAGCGCCGCCGACCCGGCAGGCAGGAACAGGCCGAAGACGTGTCGGTCCAGCACTTCAATCAGGGCCACGACGGAACCGGTGAGCAGCACGCTGTAGAGAACCCCGTACCTGGCGATGCGCGTGACACGCTCCCACTTGCCGGCACCGACGTTCTGCGCCGTCATGGCGGACACGCCCATGCCGACCGCGAACGCCGGCATCTGGATGTAATTCCACAGCTGCATCGCTGCGCCGAAGGCCGCGGTGGTGTCGACGCCGAAGCGGTTGACGAGGGTGATCATGAGCACCCCGCTGAGCGAGATCACCAGCATCTGGGCGCTCATCGGAATGCCCTTCTTTACCAGCGTGCCGACCACTGACCAGTCCACCTTGAGCAGCACCAGCTCGTCCTTGTGCAGGCACAGCACGTGCTTCCTGCGGTACAGATGCCGGATGAGCGCCGTGAGGCTCACGGCCTGAGCGACGAAGGTGGCGAGCGCGGAGCCTGCGATACCGAGTCGCGGGATGGGCCCGAAGCCGAAGATGAACACCGGGTTGAGCGCTATGTCGATGCCGACTGAAAGCAGCATGAAATAGAAAGGCGTCTTCGAGTCGCCGGCGCCGCGCAGCACCGCCATCACGAAGGCATACATATAAAGGAATGGCAGCGCGAGGAAAATCACCCGCATGTACGCCACCGCGAGCGGCAGCGAATCGGCCGGCGTGCTCATGGCGATGAGCAGCGGCCGGCACAAAGCCAAGCCCGTGATCGCCATGCCGATCGAAATGGCGGCGAAGAACGTCGCGCTGGTGCCCACCACGCGCTTGGTCTCGCGGATGTTGTTCGCACCGATGTACTGGCCGATGAGAATGGTGGCGGCGAGCGCTATGCCGAAGGCCGCGCCGATGAGCAGGAACATCACCACATTGGCGTTGGAGGTGGCAGTGAGCGCCGCCTCGCCGAGGTAGCGTCCCACCCAGATCGAATTCACCGAGCCGTTGAGCGACTGCAGCACGTTCGCCATCAGGATCGGGAGGAAGAACTTGAACAGCCCGGCGGGGATTGAGCCTTCGGTGAGGGTGCGTTGCATGCCTCAGCGCCACAGTCCGTACGCGAGCTTCGCGAGCCCCGCTGCCAGCAGCGCCCAGCCCAGCCACGGGTAGCCGTGGCCCGCTACCAGCCAGATCAGCCCCGCGAGCAGCAGCGCCGCCCCCAGGGTGACGGCGTCGCGCCGCCGGCCGGCGCTGCGCATCTCCTCGCGCAGCTCGCTCAAGCTCGACCCCGACACCGGCGGCTGCGAGAGCGGCGCCGTGCCCTCGCGCTGGGCGAAATGGCTGAGCGCCAGCGGCAGCGCGCGCGCGGCCTCCATGAGCTGCGGTGCGTGCGTGCGCAGGTTGCGCACCAGGGCGCCGACGCTGGTGCGCTCGCGCATCCACTCGCGCAGGATCGGGCTGGCGGTGTTCCAGATGTCCAGGTCCGGATACAGGTCGCGCCCCAGGCCCTCCACGTTCAGCAGTGTCTTCTGCAGCAAGAGCAGCTGCGGCTGGATCTGCATGTTGAAGCGGCGCGAGATCTCGAACAGGCGCAGCAGGATCCGTCCGAAGGAAATATCCTTCAGCGGGCGGTCTAAGATCGGTTCGCACACCGTGCGCACGGCGGACTCCATTTCGTCGACCCGCGTCCCGGCCGGCACCCAGCCGGACTCCAGGTGCAGCTGCGCGACCCGCCGGTAGTCGCGGTCGAATACCGCCAGGAAATTCTCCGCCAGGTAATGCTGATCGCGCGGATCGAGCGTGCCGACGATTCCGAAGTCCACCGCTGCGTAGCGCGGGTGCTGCGGGTCGTCAGTCAGCACGAATATGTTCCCGGGATGCATGTCGGCGTGGAAGAAATTGTGGCGGAACACCTGGGTGAAGAAGATGCGCACGCCGTTCTCGGCGAGCTGCGCGATGTTGGTGCCCGCGGCCTTGAGGCTCGCCATGTCGCTGATCGGCACGCCATGGATGCGCTCCATGACCATGACGTCGTTGCGACAGTAGTCCCAGAACACTTCCGGTACGTACAGAAGCTCTGAGCCCGCGAAATTGCGCTTCAGCTGCGAGGCGTTGGCGGCCTCGCGCATGAGATCGAGCTCATCGAGGATGGTCTTCTGGTACTCGGCGACGATTTCGCGCGGCCGCAGCCGTCGCCCTTCGACCCAGTAGCGCTGGGCAAGGTCGGCGAGCGCATGCAGGACCTCGAGGTCGCGCTCGATGATGGCGCGCATGTCCGGCCGCAGCACCTTGACCACGACCTCCTCGCCGCTGCGCAGGTGTGCCGCGTGTACCTGCGCGATGGACGCCGCGGCGAGCGGCGTGGTATCGAACTGCTGGAATACCTGTTCCACCGGTTGCCCGTAGGCGCGCCCGATGAGCTCGCGCGCGATGTCTCCCGGGAAGGGCGGCACGCGGTCCTGCAGTTTCGCCAGCTCATCGGCGATGTCCGCCGGCAACAGGTCACGGCGCGTCGACACGGCCTGGCCGAACTTGACGAAAATCGGTCCCAGCTCTTCGAGCGCGAGGCGCAACCGCTCACCGCGGCTTGCCTGGCGGCGGCGCTCGAACCACACCCCCGGGGAAAGGAAGAACAGGAACCGCAGCGGCCTATATAGATGAGTAGCGCGGACGTAGTCGTCCAGGCCGTGGCGCAGCAGCACCCGCTGGATCTCGACGAGCCGCACCAGGATACGCAGTTTCACGGCGTGCGCTTCGCGAGAATCTCAAGCCGCGCCTCGAGGCGTTCGAGGTCCTCGCGCACGCTGTCGACGCCGCGCAGGAACTGCTCGCCCTCGTTGCGTGGCACGAGATCCCCGCGTTCGTGCCCCAGGTACTCGGCGAGATTCGTAAGCGTGGTGGTCGCGGCTTTGCGCGTCCAGCCGGCGGTGAGATGCGCGAAGCGCGCGAGTTGATGGGCGGGGACATCGCCCAGCACGTGCGACAGGTCCTCCTCGAGGTCTGGCCGCAAGAGCTTCGCCAGTTCGCGGAACTGCTGCGCCAGTTGCGCATCCCCTGTGATCGTGACGGCGCCACGCTGCACGGCCCTTGCGGGCGCGTCGCCTGTCAACGCCAGCAAGGACAACGGGCCGCCCGCGAGCGTGGCATCCGCCGCTGCCTCGCCGCTGCTGACATCCAGGGTCGTGCCGTTTGAGGCGACGTGAAAGCGCGCCAGCTCGCCGATCTCGATGGCAACGCTGCGCCCCTTGAGCTGCGCGCACAGCTGTTGCGCGCGCGGCGAGCGCGGCAGGCCACGGTTCAGGAGGTTCGCGATGAGGTTGGTCAGCATGTGGCGGGTTGCGGCTCGCCGCTAGTACTTGTAACCGCGGTGCACCGCGACGATGCCGCCGGAAAGGTTGTGGTAACGGCAACCCTCGAGGCCCGCGTCCTGCATCATCGTGAGGAGCGTGTCCTGGTCCGGGTGCATGCGGATGGATTCTGCGAGATAGCGGTAGCTGGCTTCGTCGCCGGCGACGAAGCGGCCGAGTAACGGCAGGATGCGGAAGGAGTAGGCGTCATAAAGCGCTTTCAGAGGAGCGACGTTCGGGCGCGAGAATTCGAGAATGAGTAACTGCCCACCGGGTTTCAGCGCGCGGCGCATGGAGCCGAGGGCCGCGGCCTTGTCGGTGACGTTGCGCAGTCCGAAGCCGATGGTGATGCAGTCGAATGCGCCGTCGGGGAAGGGCAGGCGCTCGGCGTTCGCTTGCACGCAGGCGACATTGCCTGCGTTACCGGAATCGATGAGCCGATCGCGGCCGCGCCGGAGCATTGCGGCGTTGATATCGGTGAGCACGACGAGACCGTGCTCGCCAACCTGGCGTGCGAGTCCGGCGGCGAGGTCGCCGGTGCCCCCTGCGACATCCAGCGCGCGCTGCCCCGGACGCAGATTCGCGAGCCCGAGCGTGAAACGCTTCCACAGCCGATGCGTGCCCGCCGACATCAGATCGTTCATCAGGTCGTAGTTGCCGGCGACCGAATCGAACACGCCGCGCACACGGCGCGCCTTGTCTGCGCGCGACACGCGCTGGAATCCGAAATCTGTGGAGCGATCGTCGGCCATGGTCAGGATGCAGTCATTTCACGCCTGGAGCGATTTTTTTTGCGAGACACATTCTAGACGATCGGGCCTTGCAGTCCGGACGCTTCGATGGCGGTTGCAATCTGGCTTGCGTCGCGCGCAGAATCGCCGCCGCTAAGGGGGGTCTTGCGTGCAAAGCGGGCCGGGCAGTGATGTCCGGCCCGTTTTCTATTTCGGATGAGCGCAACCGCCGGCGCGCGCCGCCGGTGCGCCCGCAGTCTCACGCGCGCACCGCTCGAGGTAGCGTGCCCATCTTTGCGCCTGCTCGCGCCCGAGTTCGTGCAGGTACTGCCACGTATAGAGCCCGGTGTCGTGTCCGTCATCGAACACCAGCTTCACCGCGTACTGCCCCACCGGCTCCACCGCCGCGATGCTGACGTTCTCCTTGCCGCGTACCAGCACCTCCTGCCCCGGCCCGTGCCCTTTGACTTCGGCCGACGGGGAGTACACGCGCAGATACTCGAACGGCAGCTCGAAGCGACTGCCGTCGGCGAAGCTCACTGCCAGCAGGCGCGAAGCGCGGCGCAGCCTGATCTCGGTGGCGACCGGTCCGGTCGTTGACATGCCACAAGCTTACCGGGCTGCTGCGGGGATAAGCGTTGCTGCAACGCAACAATTGGCGCCGCTGAGGCAGTTGCGGCGCTGTTTTGGCGTTCTGCGGCAGCCGCCGGGCGCGGCACGATCCAGCGCACGCCTCTATACTCGCTGTATTCAAGATTGCCGACGAGGGCCTGGGCGAAATGCCTGGGCACTGAATGGAACCGACCGATACTTCCCATCCGGATTACTACCATCGAGTTGTGGATTGCCAGTGGGCCTGCCCGGCCCACACCGACGTCCCCGAATACATCAGGTTGATCGCGCAGGGCCGCTTCACCGATGCCTACATGGTGAACCGGGAGTCGAACGTATTTCCCGGCATCCTCGGGCGGGTGTGTGACCGGCCGTGCGAACCCGCCTGCCGCCGCGGCCGCATCGAGCAGAAGCCGGTCGCGATCTGCCGCCTGAAGCGCGTCGCCGCCGATCATCGTGACGATGTCACGAAGCTGTTGCCGAAAATCCCCAAGCTCAAGAACGGCAAGCGCATCGCCTGCATCGGTGCCGGCTGCGCCTCCCTCACGGTGGCGAACGATCTCATGCCGCTGGGCTACGAAGTCACCATCTTCGAGCAGTACGGCGAACCCGGCGGACTCATGCGCACCAACATCCCCTCGTTCCGGCTGCCGCAGACGGTGCTGAGCGAGGAGATCGGCATGATCACCGGCATGGGCGTGGACCTGCGGCTCAACTCCCCGATCAAGAGCATGCGCGAACTTCTCGGCAGCGGCGGCTTCGACGCGGTGTTCGTCGGCTCCGGCGCGCCCAAGGGCAAGGAACTGAAGCTCCCGGGACGCGAGGCGGCGGCCGCAAACGTGCACATCGGTATCGCCTGGCTCGAGTCGGTGGCGTTCGGGCACATCGACAAGATCGGCAAGCGCGTGCTCATCATCGGCGTCGGCAACACGGCGATGGACTGCTGCCGCACCAGCCTGCGCCTGGGCGCCGAGAGTGTGAAGGTCATGGCGCGCAAGCCGCGCGGCTTCTTCAAGGCCTCGGTGTGGGAACTCGAGGATGCCGAAGAAGAGAGCGTGGCGATCATCGTCAACCGCTCGCCCAAGGCGTTCGTTGTTGAGAACGGCAAGCTCACCGGCATCCTGTTCGACAAGATGGAGTACGACCTGGACGCGCGTGGGCAGATCACGGCCGAGCGCGTCGCGGGTGAGGAATTCCTGCCCGCGGACGATGTGATCCTCGCCATCGGCCAGGAGAACGCCTTCCCGTGGGTGGAGCGCGACTTAGGGATCGAGTTCGACAAGTGGGATGTGCCGGTCATCGACAAGACCACCTTCCAGTCGAGCCGCCCGGGAGTGTTCTTCGGCGGCGATGCGGCCTTCGGGCCAAAAAACATCATCTGGGCGGTGGAGCACGGGCACCAGGCCGCCATCTCCATCCATCGTTACGCGCAGGGCGAAGCCGTCAGCGCGCGCCTGCCGCCCACGATCAACCTGCAGAGCCGCAAGATGGGCATGCACGAGTGGAGTTACTCCAACGACTACACGCCGGTCGAGCGCCGCCTGATGCCGCACGTCTCGATCAAGGAGCGCTTCAAGAAGCTCAACATCGAGGTGGAGCTGGGCTTCACGGCCGAGCAGGTCGAGCAGGAGGTGCAGCGCTGCCTCAACTGCGACGTGCAGACGGTGTTTGTGGCGAAGCTGTGCATCGAGTGCGACGCCTGCATCGACATCTGCCCGGTGGACTGCCTCACCATTACCCACAATGGGACGGAGAGCGAGCTGCGTGCGCGCCTCAAAGCGCCGGCGAAGAACCTCGCGCAGCTACTGTACGTGTCCGCGGCTCTGCCGCAGACGGCGCGAGTCATGGTGAAGGACGAGGACTTGTGCGTGCACTGCGGGTTGTGCGCGGAGCGCTGCCCGACCGCCGCGTGGGACATGCAGAAGTCCGAGCTGCACTGGCCGCAGGCCGCCGATGAAGCGCGGATGATCGAGGCGCAGAAACCCAAGATTGCCTGAAGGGCCGCCGCCAGCGAGCCGCCCTGGCAGACGTAATTTCCGAGCGTAACCAACATGCCTGCAGCAACCCCCACACGCGTCAACGACTTCACCATCAAGATCGGCACCGTAAACGGCACCGGTTCCGCGAGCGCCAATACGCTGCTCATGAAGTCACTGTTCCGCAGCGGCATCCCGGTGATGGGCAAGAACTACTTTCCGTCCAACATCCAGGGGCTGCCGACCTGGTACGAGATCCGCGTCACGCGCGATGGCCACGTGGCCCGTTCCGGGGCCGTCGACATCATGGTGGCGATGAACGCCGAGACCTATGCGCGGGATGTGAAGGAAGTCACCCCCGGCGGTTACCTCGTCTACGACTCGACCTGGCCGCGACCGGCGTTGCTCAAGCGCGAGGACATCACGGTTTTCGGGGTGCCGCTGGCGCGGCTTTGCAACGAGAACTTCAACGGCGTGCGCACTCGGATCCTGATGAAGAACATCTGCTATGCGGGAGTGTTGGCCGCGCTGCTGGACCTGGACCTGGCGCGCATCCGGGAACTGCTCGCCGAGACCTATGCCAGGAAGCCGCAGCTGGTCGACAGCAACATGCAGGCCATCCAGCTCGGCTACGACTACGCCCGCGCAAACTTCAGCTGTCCGCTGCCGCTGCACGTGGAGAAAATGGACGGCACCGGCGGCCACATCATGATTGATGGCAACACCGCGGCGGCCCTGGGATGCCTGTTCGCGGGCGCCACGGTGGCGGCGTGGTACCCGATCACCCCCTCCACCTCGCTCATGGACGCCTTCAAGATGTTCGGCGACCGCATGCGCGTGGATGCGACCGGCCGCAAGAACTTCGCATTCATCCAGGCCGAGGACGAGCTGGCCGCGATCGGCATGGTGATCGGTGCCATGTGGAACGGCGCGCGCGCTTTCACCGCCACTTCCGGTCCGGGCATCTCGCTCATGAACGAGTTCCTGGGGCTGGCGTACTACGCGGAAATACCGGCGGTAGTTTTTGATATCCAGCGTGTCGGGCCCTCGACCGGCATGCCGACGCGCACCCAGCAGTGTGACCTCATGGCGTGCGCCTATGCTTCGCACGGCGACACTCGTCACGTGTGCCTGTATCCGGCCAACCCGGAGGAATGTTTCTACATGGCGCTGCAGGCGTTTGACCTGGCCGAGCGCCTGCAGACCGCGGTGATGGTGCTGTCCGACCTCGACATCGGCATGAACGACTGGATGTGCCCGGACTTGAAGTGGGACGACAGCTACCGCCCCGATCGCGGCAAGGTGCTGAGCAAGGAAGAGATCCTCAAGCTCGAGAAGTTCTACCGCTTCATCGACAAGGACGGCGACGGCATTACGGCCCGCACCCTTCCCGGCGTGAACCCCAAGGCGGCCTACTTCGCGCGCGGCTCGGGGCATAGCCAATACGGCGCCTACACCGAGGACTCGGTCGAGTACCAGCAGGTGCTCGATCGGCTGCTGAAGAAGTGGGCCACGGCGAAGAAGCTCATGCCGCGCGCGGTCATCGACACCACCGCCGGCGCATCGTGCGGCATCGTGTCGCTCGGCAGCTGTGACGGCGCGATCCGCGAGGCGCTCGATGTGCTGCGTGCACGCGACCTGGGGGTGGACTACATGCGGGTGCGCGCCTTCCCGTTCGGCGAGGAGGTCGAGAAGTTTCTCGCCGCGCACGAAGTGCTGTTCGTGGTGGAGCAGAACCGCGATGCGCAGTTACGCGCGCTGCTGACGCTTGAGACCGAGGTGGACAAGGCGAAGCTGCGTTCGCTGCTGCACTACAGCGGCCTGCCGATCTCATCGAGCTTCATTGTCGAGGGCGTGCTGGCGGAGCTGCAACCGCGTCCGGAAATCGAGGCCCAGGGGGCCGCGCGCGGCTGAGGGAAGACAGACATGACATTCATCGCCAAACCAAAAGTTGCCCACCCTTCGTTGCCGAAGAATGCGCTGGGGTTCACGCGTCGCGACTACGAAGGCGCGCTGTCGACGCTGTGCGCCGGCTGCGGCCACGACTCGATCACCGCCGCGATCGTGGAAGCGAGCTGGGGGCTGGGGATCGAGCCGCAGAACATGGTGAAGCTCTCCGGCATCGGCTGCTCATCAAAGACCACCGCCTATTTCGTCAGCGGGGGTCACGGCTTCAATTCAGTACACGGCCGCATGCCCTCGATCGCCATGGGCGCCAACGCCGCCAACCGCGCGCTCACCTACATCGGTGTGTCCGGGGACGGCGATACCCTTTCTATCGGGCTGGGGCAGTTCTGCCACGCGATCCGCCGCAATCTGAACATGCTGTACATCATCGAGAACAACGGCGTGTATGGCCTCACCAAGGGGCAGTTCTCCGCGTCTGCGGACCTCGGCAGCAAGGCGAAGAAGGGTGAAACCAACTTCCAACCGCCGATCGACCCGGTGCTGCTGGCGCTCACCCTCGGCGCCTCGTTCGTGGCGCGCAGCTTCTCCGGCGACAAGGAGCAGCTGGTGCCGCTCATCCAGGCGGGATTGAAGCACCAGGGGTTTGCACTCATCGACGTGCTGTCGCCGTGCGTGACCTTCAACGACCACGAGGGTTCGACCAAGAGCTACGCCTACACGCGCGAGCACTACGAGCCGGCGGTGCACGCGGACTTCGTGCCGCTGCAGCGCGAGATCACGGTCGACTACCAGGCGGGAGAAACCGTGCCGGTGGTGATGCACGACGGCAGCCGCATCCTGCTGCGTAAGCTCGACGCGGCCTACGACTCCACCAACCGCAGCACGGCGGCGGCGCACATCCAGGAGCGCATGAAGATCGGGGAGCATCTCACGGGTCTCCTGTACATCGAGGAGTCGCAGCGCGACTTCCACGAGATCAACGGCACTCCGGACGCGCCGCTCAACAGCCTGCCGTTCGAGATGCTGTCGCCGGGCTCGCAAGGACTGGAAAAAGTGCTGGCGCGCTACCGCTAGTTGATTGGCCGAAATCGCTTCGAAGCGATTTCGGCGGACAGTAGTTCTGTTTCCGAAGGCCTTGGGCGGGGCTCGATACGCATCTGTTCCGATCACCTCGCAGCCGAGCACCTCAAAGAAGGGCTGGCGTAGGGACTCTGGCCGGCTGCGACGGTGGCGGTGCGCCGCTCAGACCTCCGCGTCCAGCATCCCGTCCACGCGCCGCCGGTACTGCAGCAAGAGCTCGGCGGCGAAATCGGCAAACACCCGGATCTTCGGCGCATCGCGCAGTGCGCTGCGGCACACCACCGAGATGGGCGCGCCCGGGGCCGACCAGTCCCGCAGTACCAGCTCGAGCTTGCCGCCGGCGAGCGCCTCCGCCACCACCAGGTCCATGCTCTGCACGATGCCCGCGCCGCGCAGCGCCGCCATGATCTGCGCCTCGACGGAGTTGAATGCCACGTTGCAGGGGAAGGTCAGCTGGCGGCGCACCGTGCCGCGCTGAAACTGCCACTTCTGCGGGCGGCGGCTGCCGGCGCCCAGATGACCGATGAGTTTGTGACGGCGCAGTTCTTCTGGCGCGGCGGGCACCCCGTGCTCACGCAGATAGTCCGGGGACGCGCAGGTGAGGAGGCGCGTGTTGACGATGCGCCGCGCGATGAGCTGCGGCTCCCTGACCGCGCCCACCCGCACCACCAGGTCAATCTCCTCGGCGATGAGATCCACCACGCGGTCGTTGAGCTGCACTTCCAGCTGCAGTTGCGGATAGCGGGCGGTGAACTTCGCGAGCGCCGGGATGAGCAACGCCCGGCCGAACACCACCGGCACGTCGACCCGCAGGCGTCCCTGCGGCGACAGGCGCGTGCCGCGCAGCATCTCATCGGCGCCATCCAGCTCAGCGAGGATGCGCTGGCAGCGTGCCAGGTACTCGGCACCGTCGCTCGTGAGTCCGACCCGGCGCGTGGTGCGATGGAGCAACTGGCATCGCAGGTGCTTCTCCAGTTCCGCGACGTGCGTGCTGATGACTGCCCGGGAGATCCCGAGCGCGTCCGCCGCCCGGGTGAAGGAGCGCAGGTCCGCGACCCGCACGAAGCTGCGCATGCACGCCAGCTGATCCATGCCGGGATTGTACTGCTCTGGCGAACAATAAATTCGTAATTAGACTGTTTTTGGAACTGGATGCCGCGCCTAGAGTCACCCCCGGAGGTGCTGCATGTTTGTCTTCAATCGGCCCTTTGCGGCGGTCGCAGCCGGAATCGGCTTTGCGCTTGGGGTGGTGATCCTCTCCGGGTTATGTGACCCCTCGGCCCCCGGGGACGCCGCTGCGGTGCCGGCCCGGCGGCCGCAGGCCGTGGTTCACATGGCCTTAACTTGTGTCGCGCCCGAGGCTTGCGGTATCGTGCGCGCCGGATCGTGACCTTTCCCTTTCTGCCGCCTGCCGCCCGCTTTCGTTCGCGAGTTGGCTTCCGAGTCTGAAAAGCCGAATCGTTCCCGACCAGGTGGCAGTGTGTGACTCAACCGATCTTCGGTTTGCACTCCTGCTAGTACTTTTTGTTTCAGGAGTTTGATTGCAATGACGAAGATCTATGTTGGCAACCTGCCGTTTTCCGCCACCGACGCCGAGATTCGTGAGCTGTTCGCAGCGCACGGCACCGTCGAGTCGGTGAGCATCATCACGGATCGCGACACCGGCCGCCCGCGCGGCTTCGGGTTCGTCGAGATGTCCCGTGCCGATGCCTCGCGCGCGATCCAGAACCTCAATGGCAAGGACCTGGGCGGACGCCCTCTCCGTGTTAACGAGGCTCAGGAGCGCACCGGCGGCGGCGGCGGTGGCAACCGCGGCGGCGGCGCACCGAAGCGCTGGTAAGCTTTTAGCTGCCAAGGGCCGGCCGTCAGTGCCTTACGGCATGGGCGGCCGGCCCTTTTATTTGTGACGGTTTAATCGGAGTTGTTTCTTATGGGTAAAGGCGATCACAGAACCCGCCGCGGGAAGATCTACCAGGGCTCGTTCGGCAAGAGCCGCCCCAAGGATCCGGCGAAGCAAAAGAAGAAAGCCGCCAAGGCGGCCAAGCGCTAGAGCTAAGCATCACCGAAGGGCGTCGTCGTCCCGGTCGCGATCGGGCGCGTCTTGCGCGCCAGGCATGCGCGCAGGATCTCAAGCCCCGGCCGATCGTTCGGCGGCAATTCGACGGCGCTGGTATTCAGCGCGGTGGTGCGCGATCCCCAGCGGACTACATGGGCGCAGAAGCTCAGGCCACCGCCGAATGAGGGCATCATCAAGAGGGCCCCGGGGCGTACGCGCCCTGCCTCGAGCGCATCGCACAGCGCGACCGGCACGGTGGCCGAGGACATGTTGCCGTAGTGCTGGATGGTGAGGTAGACCTTCTCCATCGGCACGTGCGTACGCCTGGCGACCGCCTCTATGATGCGCAGGTTTGCCTGGTGCGGCACGACCAGGTCCACCGCGTCGGCCTTGAGATTGAGCTGCGCGAGCGCATCGTCGCAGGCGCTGCTCATGCCCTGCACCGCGCGCCGGAAGATCTCCTGCCCCTCGAACTGCCAGCGCGTGACACCGTAGAGCACGCCGCGGTTGGCATAGCGGCCGCCCATACCCTGCACGCGCAGGATCTCGCGCGCATCGCCGTAGCAGCCGAGTTTCTGCGCCAGCACGCCTTCGGCACGCTCGCTGGCCTCGAGCACCACCGCGGCGGCGCCGTCGCCGAACAGCACCGCGACGTCGCGATCCGCCCAATCCATGAACGGCGAGATGAGCTCAGCTCCAATTACCAGCGCGTTGCGCACCACGCCGGTACGGATCAGCGCCGTGGCCGTCGACAGTCCGTACAGAAAGCTGGTGCAGGCGGTGTTGATGTCGTAGGCCGCGGCTGGCTGGGCGCCGATGCGCCGCTGGATACCCGAGGCCATGTTCGGCACCTGGTCATCGTGGCTGCAGGTGCCGAACACGATCAACTCGACGCTGCTGCCGGCAAGCCCTGCAGCCGCCAGCGCACGCGCGGCGGCGACGTAGCCGAGTTCTTCCAGGCCCACGTGCGAAATGCGCCGCTCGCGGATCCCCGTGCGGCTGACGATCCATTCGTCGCTGGTGTCGAGGATGCTCGCGAGGTCGTGGTTGGTCAGCACTGCCGGCGGCAGGCATTTGCCCCAGCCGGTGATCGCCGCATAAGTCACGCATGCCCCCTTGAGACGCATTTATAACGATAGCAGGGTGACGGTACAATCCGGGCGTGCCCGATTCCTACTCCCGCTGGCGCCCGCACCCCTGGCATGGACTGGAGCCGGGGCCGGACGCGCCGCGCGTCGTCAACGCGTACATCGAGATCACGCCGTTTGATCTCATGAAGTACGAGGTCGACAAGGCGAGCGGCTACCTGCGTGTCGATCGCCCGCAGCGCACCTCCTCGCAGCCACCCTCCCTGTATGGTTTCATTCCCCAGACCTACTGCGGTGAGCGCGTGCGCCGTCTCGCCCCCGGGTGCGAGCGCGGCGACGGCGATCCTCTGGACATCTGCGTCATCAGCGAGCGGCCAATCAATCACTCCGAGGTGCTGCTGCGCGCCGTGGTGGTCGGCGGTCTGAAAATCATCGACCGCAGCGAAGCGGACGACAAGATCATTGCCGTGCTCGAAGGCGACTACGTGTGGGGTGAGGCGCAGGAGATCGGCGATCTGCCGGGGGCGCTGCTCGAGCGCATCGAGCATTACTTCTCCACCTACAAGCTGGTCCCCGATCAGCCGCCGGGGATTGAGGTGACCGGTCGCTACGGCTATGCGCAAGCCGCGGCCGTCATCCACGCCTCCATCGACGACTACCGCGAAATGTTCAGCAAGCAGACGTGAAAGCGCCTTCGCCGCACGTCTGCAGGAATCTGCTTCCATGACCGACGAACTGGACGTCCTGAGGATCATCGGTGAACGGCTGGACTCGGCTGGCGTCGCCTACATGCTGACTGGGTCATTTGCGCTCGGCTACTACAGCAAGCCGCGCATGACGCGCGACCTGGATTTCGTGGTCGCGTTGCTGGAGGGGGGCGTGACCGGACTCGTAAGGGTGTTCTCAGACGACTTCTACGTTGACGAAGAGAGCGTGCGCGCGGCGGTCAGTGCGCAGCGCATGTTCAATCTTATGCACCTGGGCAGCGCAATCAAGGTGGACCTGATCGTCCGCAAGGACACCCAATACCGGCAGTTGGAGTTTGCACGCCGCAAAGCCGTGGAACTGGCGGGCGTGCGCACGTGGATCACCAGGCGCGAAGACCTGATCCTCTCGAAGCTCGTCTGGTCGCGCGATAGTGGTTCGGAGCTGCAGATGCGCGACGTCCGGTCGTTGCTCAAGGACACGATCGATTGGCCGTATCTGAGGCAGTGGGCACCGACGCTGGGCGTGGTCGCATTGCTCGAAGAGGCCGAAAAATGAACGATACCTCGTCCAAAATGGAAAAGATGGTGGACGAGTGCTACGCAAGCATGACGCCGCATCAGCGCATGCGGATCGCCGCGTCGATGTTCGAGACGGCACGCGCAATCGTTGAATCGTCACTCCCGGAGAATTTGAGCCGCAAAGAGCGGCGCTTGGCATTCGCCCGGCGTCTGTACGCGGGAGAACTCCCGGAAGTGGCGCTGGTCGCATTTGCAGAGTGGGGCAGCTGATCCCGGCGAGACTGTCACCTGCACGCGGGCGTTATCGCCGCTTAACATCCGGCGCGTAGTCGAACGAATCGAAATACAGCCGCTCCGGCGCAAGTCCGTGGCGCGGGAAGCTCTCGCGCAGCGCCTCGATCATCGCCGGCGGACCGGCGGCATACACCTCGAAGGGCGCGAGCTGCGGGTAATCGGCGAGCACGGCGTCGTGGACCCAACCGACGCGGGTGTGCGTGGCTTCCGCGACGCTCGCCTCCGAGAGCACTGCGGTGAACTTCAGCTGCGGAAACCGCCGCACCCACTCGAGCACCAGATCCTGCTCATAGACGTCGCGTTGATGGCGCGCGCCCCAGTAGCAGTGGACCTCGCGCCGCACGCCTGACTCGAGCAGGTTCCGGAGCATGGACTTCAGCGGCGCAAACCCGGTGCCACCGGCGATCATCAGGACCGGGCCTGGGCCGTGGCGATAGATGAACTGCCCGATCGGCCCCTCGATACGCAGCAGCGATCCTGCGGTAAGCGGCGCGCCGTCCGGGCCGCCGCCGAACAGGCGCTCGGTAAATCCACCGCCCTGCACACGGCGCACATGCAGCTCAATGAGTTCGCTGTCGTGCGGCGGGCTGGCGATGGAGAAGCTGCGCCGCCGGTCATCCAGGAGCACGTCCAGGTACTGCCCGGCCTGGAAGCGCAGCGGTTCCACCGCCGGCAGCCGCAGCATCACCTGCATCACATCGGGTGCCAGGAGGCTCAGGCGCTCGATGCGGCACGGCAGGGTCTTGATTTCGACGTCCGCGACGTTCGCGATCACGCGCGCCGACACCACCAGGTCCGTATCCGCGCGCGCCTGGCACAAAAGCACGAAGCCACTGGCCTCCTCCGCCGCACTGATGCCGAGCGGTCGCCCGTGCGGATAGTGAATGGCACCGGTGAGGAGGCGCGCGCGGCACGAGCCGCAGTGTCCTGACTTGCAGCTGTGCGGCAGGTTGAGTCCGGCCCGCAGCGCCGCTTCCAGCACCGGCTGCGCGCCGTGCACCTGCAGCGTGCGGCCCATGGGCTCGACGCGCACGCTGTGTCCGTCTTTGCTCACGGCCATCCTGTGACATTCATACGGTGGAACTAGACTAGGCGCTGAGGAAGCCAAAGGCCAAGGAGTCGCCGTGTTCACCAATCCCCCGGCTGAGAAGATTGCCCAACTGCTGCGAGCGGCCCGCACCATCGCAGTCGTCGGCCTGTCCGCCGATCCCACCCGCCCGAGCCACGGCGTTGCGCGCGCGTTGCAGCGCTTCGGTTACCGCATCATTCCGGTGACGCCATCCGCCGAGAGCATCCTGGGCGAGCCCGCGGTGGCAGGTCTCGGGCAGCTCGCCGAAGTGCTGGGTCCTGACGAGCGTGTTGATATCGTCGACGTCTTCCGCCGGCCCGAGCACGTGGCCGGTATCGTCACCGACTGCATTCGCCTGAAGCTGCCGGCACTGTGGCTGCAGGAAGGGGTGGTCGATGAGGCGGCCGCGAGGCGGGCGGTGCAGGCGGGAATCTTCACGGTCATGGACCGCTGCCTGTTCAAGGAGCGCAGTGCGCTGCGTTAGTGGCTGGCGCACGTTTTGGGCTATTCTTCCGCGGAATGCGCCTCGATTTCACGAAGATGCACGGCGTCGGCAACGACTTCGTGATCTTCGATGCCCCCGCCGATGAATCCGTGCTGCAGCCCGATCGCCTGCGTGCGCTTGCCGACCGCCGCACCGGTATCGGCTTCGATCAGGCATTGGTGCTGGCGAAGCCGCGGCACGCCGACAGCGCCGTGTTTTACCGGATTTTCAACGCCGATGGTGATGAGGTCGAGCAGTGCGGCAACGGCGCGCGCTGCATCGCCGCGCTGCTGCATCACCGCGGCGCGGTGCGCAACGGCGCGCTCACGCTCGACAGTCCGGCCGGACTCGTGCGTGCGCGCATCGCGGGGGGCGAGGTGTCGGTCGACATGGGCGTGCCTGACTTCGAGCCCCGCTCGCTGCCCTTTGAAGCGCCGCGCGAGGCCGACAGCTATCCCCTGGTGGTTGCCGGCCACACACTCGAGATCGCCGCGGTGTCCATCGGCAACCCGCACGCGGTGCTGACCGTGGCCGCGGTGGAGGCCGCGCCGGTGGACACGCTCGGGCCGCAGATCGAGCGGCATCCGCGCTTTCCCAGGCGCGTCAACGCCGGCTTTCTTCAGATCGTGGACCGCGCGCAGGTTTTGCTGCGCGTGTGGGAGCGCGGCGCGGGCGAGACGCTCGCCTGCGGCACCGGCGCCTGTGCGGCCGTGGCGGTCGGCCGCCGCCGGGGACTCCTCGACGGCGAAGTACGTGTGGGCGTACGCGGCGGCGAGTTGCGCGTAAACTGGGCGGGTCCCGGGGAAAACATCTGGTTGACCGGCCCAACTGAAATCTCTTTCGAAGGTCACGTCGAGGTCTGAACCACTATGACGACACGAGAGGCTCGCGGACTTGCAGCGGTGGAAACCGAAGAGGAAGCCATCGCCGGCTACCTGCAGCGCACTCCGGATTTCTTCGAGCGCCACCAGGCGGTGCTGGTGCGTCTGAAGCTGCCGCACGTGCGCGGCGGGGCGACCATTTCGCTCGTCGAGCGCCAGATCGAAGTGCTGCGCGAGAAGCTTGCCGGCCTCGAAGGCAAGCTCGCCGAGCTGGTGCGGGTCGCGCGCGCCAATGACTCCATCGCTGAGCGCTTGCACCGCTTCACGCGGCGCCTCCTGGGCGCAGTCGCGCGCGAGGCTGCGATCACGCGCATCGAGACGGGCCTGCGCGAGGACTTCGACGCCTTCCATGCCGTGCTCATTCTCATCGGCGAACACCCGGATCTCGCCGGGCAGCACTTCGTGCGTACGGTCAAGGCGGATGATCCGAACCTTAAGTCCTTCGAGTCGCTGTTCACCACCGGCAAGCCGCGCTGCGGCCAGGCACGCGACTCGCAGCGCGAGTTTCTCTTCGGGCCCGAAGGCACCGAGATGGCGTCCCTCGCGCTGGTGCCGCTCGGGGAAAAGGGGTCGCTCGGGCTCTTGGCGCTCGGCAGCGCGGACAAGGAGCGCTTCCATCCCGGCATGAGCACCGAGTTCCTGGGACGCCTGGCGGAGCTGATCACCGACTCCCTGAGCGCCGGCCCCGCACGCTAACACTGCGGAACCAACCTATGGCCACCGCCGCAGCCGGCCAAAGTCACGCCTTTGGCCGGCGGAAACGGAGGCGCTGTCCGCCGAAATCGCTGCGAAGCGATTTCGGCCGATGGGCTGACAGGGCATGACTCCCGCAGCGCTCGCGTGGGTGGCGCGCTTCCGCCGCTACATGAGCACCGAGCGGCGCCTTTCCACGCACACTGACAAGAGCTACGCCCGCGATCTTGCGGCGCTGGTGAAGTTCTGCGATGCGCGGGATCTGGCCGACTGGCACGCCCTGGACAGCCAGCACATCCGCACCTTCGCCGCCCACGCGCACGCGAAGGGTTTGGGTCCGCGCAGCATCCAGCGCCGCCTGTCGGCCGTGCGCAGCTTCTACGAGTTCCTGCTGCGCGAAGGTCACGACCCGGCTGCGCGTGCACGCAGCCGTGAGCGTGTGACGCACAATCCTGCGCACGACGTGCGCGCCCCCAAGGCCGCGCGCCGCCTGCCGCACACGTTGGATGCCGACCAGATGGCCCGCCTGCTGGCGATTCCCACCGGCGACGGCCTCACCGCGCGCGACCGCGCCATCATGGAACTCCTGTACTCCTCCGGGCTGCGGCTGGCCGAGCTCGTGAACCTCGACGTGACGAGCGTGGACCTGAAGGACCGCATGGTGCAGGTCCTCGGCAAGGGCCGCAAAACCCGGATCGTCCCGGTCGGGCGTCTCGCGGTCGCAGCGCTCAAGGCGTGGCTGAAGGAGCGCATGGCGCTGGTCAGGCCGGACCAGGCGGCGCTTTTTGTCGGCCGTACGGGGAAGCGCCTGGGCCCCCGGGCCGTGCAACTGCGTGTGGCGTACTGGGCGCGACGCCAGGGGCTGGGTGTGCATGTCCATCCCCATCTGTTCCGGCACTCCTTCGCCTCGCATCTGCTTGAATCGAGCGGGGAATTGCGCGGCGTGCAGGAGCTTCTGGGGCACGCGGACATCTCCAGCACCCAGATCTATACCCACCTTGACTTCCAGCACCTTGCCCGCATCTACGACGCTACCCACCCGCGGGCGCGCCGCAAGGCATAGCTTGGAAATCACATGAGCGAGCAGGCGAGTTTCAATCCCCACGGCACCACCATCTTGGGCGTGCGCCGCGACGGCGTGATTGCCCTAGGGGGCGATGGCCAGGTCACCCTCGGCACCACCGTCATGAAGGGTAACGCGCGTAAGGTGCGCCGCCTCGCTAACGACAAGGTGATCGCTGGTTTTGCGGGCGGCACGGCGGATGCCTTCACGCTGTTCGAGCGCTTCGAGGGCAAGCTCGAGAAGTACGGCAATCTCACCCGCGCGGCGATCGAACTCGCCAAGGATTGGCGCTCGGATCGCTACCTGCGGCGCCTGGAAGCGCTGCTCTTGGTTGGCGACCCGGAGAAGTTGTTCGTGATCTCAGGCAACGGCGATGTGATCGAACCCGATCACGACGTGGCCGCCATCGGTTCCGGGGGGCAGTACGCGCTCGCCGCGGCGCGCGCGCTCGTCGAAGGCTCGACGCTCGATGCCCGCAGCATCGTGGAGCGCTCGCTCAACATCGCCGCCGATATCTGCATCTACACCAACCGCAACCTCGTGATCGAGGAGTTGCGACCTCAGCCCGCCAGGCTCTGAACCAACATGTCAGACCTCACCCCCCGACAGATTGTCCAGGAACTCGACAAGCACATCATCGGCCAGGACGCCGCCAAGCGTGCCGTGGCCGTGGCGCTGCGCAACCGCTGGCGCCGCATGCAGGTCAAGGAACCGCTGCGCCAGGAGATCACGCCCAAGAACATTCTCATGATCGGTCCGACCGGCGTCGGCAAGACCGAGATTGCGCGACGCCTGGCGAAGCTCGCCAACGCGCCGTTCGTGAAGGTCGAGGCCACCAAGTTCACCGAAGTCGGCTACGTCGGGCGTGACGTCGACTCGATCGTCAAGGAGCTCGCCGACGTCGCCGTGAAAATGACCCGCGAGCAGGCAATGGCCAAAGTACGTGAGCGGGCGCTGGATGCGGCCGAGGAGCGCGTGCTGGATACCCTCTTGCCCAAGCCGCGCATGATGGGCTTCTCCACCGATGAGCCGGCGCACGCTCGCGACGGCGAGACCCGCCAGAAATTCCGCAAGATGCTGCGCGAACACGAGCTCGACGAGCGTGAGATCGAGATCGAGCTGCGTGCGATCCCGACCGGGGTCGAGATCATGGCGCCGCCGGGCATGGAAGAGATGCAGCAGCAGCTGCAGTCGATGTTCCAGAACCTCGGCGGCAACCGCACGCGCACCAGGAAGGTGAAGGTGCTCGAGGCGCTCAAGCTCCTCACCGACGAGGAAGCCGGCAAGCTCATCAACGAGGACGAGCTGAAGATCCAGGCGCTCGCCAGCGCCGAGCAGAACGGCATCGTGTTCATCGACGAGATCGACAAGGTGACCCGCCGCCAGGAAACGCTCGGCGCCGATATCTCGCGCGAGGGCGTGCAGCGCGACCTTTTGCCCCTGATCGAAGGCTCGACCGTCGCCACCAAGTACGGGCAGATGAAAACCGATCACGTGCTGTTCATCGCCTCCGGCGCGTTCAGCCTCTCCAAGCCCTCGGATCTGATCCCCGAACTGCAGGGCCGACTGCCGATCCGGGTTGAACTGGACTCCCTGAGCGTGGGTGACTTCGTGCGCATCCTCACCGAGCCGGACGCCTCACTCACCGCGCAATACACGGCCCTGATGGCGACCGAAGGGGTCGCGGTCGGGTTCGCGCCCGATGGCATACGGCGCATCGCCGAGATCGCCTTTCACGTGAACGAGCGCACCGAGAACATCGGCGCGCGGCGCCTGCACACCGTCATGGAGCGACTGCTGGAAACGGTCTCCTACGAGGCGGCGGAGCAGGGCGGAAAGTCCAACGGCGAGTCGGCGGCCGTGGCCGTGGACGCGAAGTACGTCGACGATCACTTAGGCAAACTCGTCCAGGACGAAGACCTGAGCCGCTATATCCTGTAAGCGGCCGGTTCCGGGCAGTCCCTGCTGACCACTCGCGGCCCGTTGCACCGATGCAACGAGCCAGCCTTTACCGGACCCCGACTGCCAGTCGGTGGCGCGGTCCTGCAACTCCCCTGTCGGCTGCGTTCTGGCATCGCGACCCGGCAGGCTCGCGGGTGCAGCACCATCGAACTCGCGCCCATCCCGCTGTAGCTGTAGCATGTCGCTCGGTGTGATATGTCTCGGCGCCGTGCGAACGGCACCCCAGGGGAGTGGAAATATGAATCTGAGAATCTCAGGCGGATGGGTCCTGTTCGTCTCGTCGGCGGCCCTCGGTCTCGGCTTTGCAAGTGATGTTCGCGCGCAACAACAGGCCACGCCGTCGGACGTCCTCCAGGAAGTGGTGGTCACGGCGGAGAAGCGCACCTCCACCGTCCAGGACACCCCGGTCAGCATCACGGCGGTCTCGGCTGCCGACATCGCGGACCGCGGCCTCACCGATTTCAACTCGCTCGCGACCTCGGTACCCGGTATCGCCATGCGGACCTCCGGTCCGGGCCAGACCGAGTTCGAGATGCGCGGCCTCAACTCCTCGGGTGGCAACACCTCGATGGTTGGCTTCTACCTGGACGAGACGGCGCTGTCCTCGCCCGCCTCGGCGCAGGTCGGCAAAGTCGTCATCGACCCGGATCTCTACGATCTGAACCGCGTCGAAGTGCTGCGCGGGCCGCAGGGAACCCTGTACGGCTCGAGCTCGATGGGCGGCACGGTCAAGCTGGTTCCGAACATGCCGGAGCTGGGCAAGTTCGACGCGTCGGGTGAGACGGTAGGTTCCAACACCGAGTCGGGCGGCGGCTTCAATACCACCGTCAATGGCATGGTGAATCTTCCGCTCGGCTCGACCGCGGCACTGCGGGTGGTGGGCTCGAGCGAGAACATCAGCGGCTGGATCAGCCGCAACGTGATCGCCGACGGCGCGGTCGTGGCGGATAGCGGCCCGGGGTTCCCCGACGTGAGCCGGCCGTCGAATTTCTATACCGCGCCGCTCGCGGTGTCCTACCCGGGCGTCAACGCCACCACCATTAACTCGATGCGCGCCACGCTGCTGTGGGAGCCGATCGAGCACCTGAGCATCACGCCGATGGTGATGTGGCAGCGCACCGACCAGGACGGGTCGAGCACGGTGGACGTGAATGGCTCACCGCAGTACCCGAGCCTGCCGCCGGTGCTCGCCCACTACGAAATCTACGACACGCCGGAGCCGCAGCTCGATCGCTTCACCCTCGGCAGCCTGAAGATGGAATACCAGTTCGACAGCTTCTCGCTGACTTCGGCGACCGGCAACTGGAACCGCCACCTGCTGGTCTCCCAGGACGGCACCGAAGAGAACGCCTCCGCCTTCAGTCCAGGCGCTCCCTACGATCCGGCCGCGGGCGGCATCGGGCCCACCGGGCCTAATCCCTATGGGCCGGGCGTGAGCGAGCGCGACTACACCGGGCAGTTCACCGAGGAGCTGCGGGCTACGTCAACCGGCAGTGGTCCGTTCCAGTGGCTGGTCGGCTACTACTACCAGGACCTGAGCTCTAACTGGTCGATGTACTCGCTCAATCCGCAGTTCACCGGCGTGACGAACGTCTACGTCGACTTTCAGCCGCAGAAGATCATCCAGAACGCGTTCTTCGGTGACTTCACCTACAAGTTCACGTCCGGGCTGTCGGCGAACGTCGGCCTGCGCCACTACTCCTACAACCTGGACCAGACCAATACCGAGTACGGGGCGTTCACGGTGTTCGAGGCGCAGGGCAACACCGTCCCCTTCAATACGGCGGCCACGCAGAGCGCGAGCGGCACTGACCCGAAGTTCAATCTGACCTGGAAGATCACCCCGGACGCGATGGTGTACGCGACCGTGGCGAAGGGCTTCCGCCTGGGCGGAGTCAATCAGCCGATCCCGGTGGCCTATGCCACCCCCGCGAACATCAAAGCCAACAGTGTTCTGACCGGCAACGAATGTAGCCTGCAGGCGAAGCTACTACTGACCACCACTTGCAATCCGAACTTGCTCTTGCAGGCGCCGTCGACCTTCGCCTCCGACTCGGTATGGAACTACGAGGTCGGCGAGAAGGCGGAGTTCATGGATCACCACCTGCAGCTGAACACCTCGGTCTACTTCGAGAACTGGCAGAACCCGCAGATCGCCACCAATCTTGCTGGCTTCGGCATCAGCGTGAACGGCGCCGACGCGCATATCTACGGTGCCGAGAGCGAGCTGACGGCGCTCATTCCGGCGGGCTTCCAGCTGTCGGCGAACGTCGGCTACACGCACGCCACCTTCCAGGAGGACAGCCCGATCACCGGCTTCCCATCGGGCATGGCGATCCCGGATACGCCGCAGTGGACCGGTGGGCTGGTGCTGTCGAATCACCAGGCGCTGGGCAATGACCTCGAGGGCGTCGCCTCGCTCGAAGCCAACTACGTCGGCTCGCGCACCGATGCACCCTACGGCGTCACGATCTCACTGCTGAACGTGAATGAGTCCCTCATCCACCTGCCGTCATACGAGCTGGTCAATCTGCGTTACGGGGTGAAGACCGATCGCTGGAGCGCGACGGCGTTCGTGACCAACGTGCTGAACAAGATCTACCTGCTCGATCCGCAGCCACAGATCAACCTGCAGACCGAGGCCTTCACGCGTTACACGGTGAATCAGCCGCGTACCGCGGGTGTGGATTTCACCTACAACTTCGGTAAGTGATCCTTAAAGGCCGGCGATCGGTCCCACACGACGCGGCAGCTGCAAGGCTGCCGCGCCGTTTTCTTTGCGCTGGCGTCCGCGACACTCAGATCCGGAACCGCTCCTTCAACTCCCCCGCCATGCGCCGGCTCACCTGAAGCGGCGCCGCACAGCCGCGCAGGTGCACGAAGTACTGACCATCGGCGTCACGCTCGATGCGCTCGAGGTACTTCACGCTCACTAGTGCGTTGCGGTGGATGCGTGCGAATGCAGCGCTGAACTCCCGCTCGAGTAGCCGCAGCGAATCCTCGATCAGATCCTCGCCCTTAAGATGATGCACAGTGGTGTATTTCTGGTCGGCAAGAAAGTACTGCACTTCTTCGATGGGGATGAGCTTCAGACCCTCGCGAAGGCGCGCCGCGATGTGGGTGCGGCGTGCCTCGGCGCCGCTGGCGAGTTTCTGCAACTGCGCACGCGTGAGGCGCCCGGCGCGCACCAGTGAGGCCGCCAGCTGTTCCCTGCGCACCGGCTTCAACAGGTAGCCCACGGCATGCGCTTCGAACGCCTGCACCGCGTACTGGTCGTAGGCGGTGGTGAAAATGACCGCCGGCGGCTCTTCCAGGACGTTCAGATGGCGCGCCGCCTCGAGTCCATCCATCCCCGGCATGCGCACATCCAGCAGCACGACGTCAGGGTTGAGGTTGCTCGTCGCCGTGAGCGCTTCGTGGCCATTCGCCGCTTCACCAATCACTTCAATGTCGGCGATTTCGGCGAGCATGCTGCGCAGCCGTTCGCGCGCCGGCGACTCGTCGTCGACGATGAGCACTTTCAGCGCCGCCGGAGCGCTCATGTCGCCAGCGCCGCTCCCGGGGTGAGCGGCTCGGAGCGCTTCTCGAGCAGCGGAAAGCGCAGCGTCACGATGTATTCCGCGCCGAAAACCCCGGACTTCATGAGCGCTCGCTCGCCGTACACCAGGCCCAGGCGCTCGCGGATGTTGGCGAGCGCCAGGCGGTTGCCGTCACGCATGCTCACCGCATTTCCCAGCGGGTTGCGCACCACCACCGTGATCAGGCCGCTGTTGACTTCGCCGCTGATGGTCACAGTGCCGCCTTCCGGGCGCGGCTCGACGCCGTGGTAGATGGCATTCTCGAGCAGCGGCTGGATCATCAGGTGCGGTACGAGCGCCTGCGCCGGCAGTGTATCGGTGTGCCACTCCACCTTGAGCCGCTCGCCGAGACGCAGCTGTTCCATGCGCAGGTACGTGCGCGCCACTTCGAGCTCTTCCACCAGCGTGATGGTGTCGCGCTGGTCGCTCAAGGTGGCGCGGAACAGGTCGGCGAGATCCTGCACGGCGCCCTCGGCACGCGCCGGGTTGCTGCGCGTGAGGGCGGCGATGGTGTTCATGCTGTTGAAGAGAAAATGCGGCCGGATGCGCGCCTGCAGCGCGTGCACGCGCGCCGCGGCACGCAGCTCCACGCTGCGGCGCCACTGCTGCGCCACGTAGAAGTAGCGCAGCGTAAGGCCGGTCACCACCAGTCCGATCCATACGTTGCGCAGGGCAAAACTGCGCGCATCGGTGGGAAAGAGCGCGGCGCCTCCGGAGTCGACCACCAGGTGCGAGCGGCCCGCGAGACAGGCGCACACCGACACCGCCGCCACCAGCACGGCGACGATGATCAGCACCGCGGCCGAGCCCGCCGGAACCGTGAGGCGCAGCAGCCGGTCGCGCAGTGCGCACAGGAGCGCCGCCACCGTGAGCCCGGTCCACAGGAGCAGCATCGAGGTGCGCGCCAGGTCGGTCCAGAAATCGATGGCGCTCTGGCGCGCGAGCGTCAGCACGATCGCGGTGAGTTCCACGATCAGGACGATCGCCAGCGCCGTGCGTTGCGCGCAGAAATCAGGCAGGTAGAAGGCGTTGTCGCTGCCTGGGTCGGTCTTCATGCGTCGCGGCGCGGTGTGCCCGGGGGTGCGCTCATGATGTTGGTGCGCTCGAAGAGCTCGGCTTTCAGGCGGAAGGTCGCCGACACGTCCTCGTCGCCGTAGCCGCGCGCGATGAGTTCGGCGTACTCCGCCAGCATGCGTTCCACCACCGGCAGGGCGACGCCGAAACGCGCCGCCATGTCGCGGCAGATCGTGAGGTCCTTGGCGTGCAGCCGCACGCGAAACCCGGCGGGGAAATCCCCGCGCACCATGTTGGGAGCGCGGTGCACGAAGTACCACGACGAACCCGCGCCCTTGCCGAGGGTGTCGACGAGCTTATCGAGCGGCAGGCCCTGCGCGCGGGCGAACGCCATGGCCTCGGATATCGCCTCGATGATGCCGGCGCACATGATCTGATTGGTCGCCTTGGCGGCCTGGCCGCTGCCGACCGGGCCAAAGTGAGTGATGGTGCGTCCGAGCGCGCTCAAGATCGGCATGGCGCGGGTGAATGCCGCGTCCGAGCCGCCCGCCATGATGGCGAGCGTGCCGTCGCGTGCCCCCTCGACCCCGCCGCTGACCGGGCAGTCGAGGAAGTCCACGCCCTTTGACTCGAGTAACTGCGCCGCCTGGCGCGCGGTCTCGGCGCCGACTGTGGAACAGTCGATCATGAGTGAGCCGGCCTTCAGATCCGCGGCGACGCCGCCCGTCACCTCGAGAAGGTCCGCGTCCGCGGACACGCACGACACCACGGCATCGACGCTGGCGGCGAGCTGCGCAAGGCTCGTGCAGGCGGTGATGCCCAGCTCCGCGGCGAGCGCCTGCGCCTTGGGCGCAGTGCGATTCCAGACCGCGGTCAGGAGTCCCGCCCGATGCAGATTGCGCGCCATCGACGCTCCCATGGCGCCGAGCCCGACGAAACCGGTACGCATTTTTTTCGTCCCGCTCATGCGGCCCTGGCGGCCGCGGGCGCCACTATAGAGGGTTGGCCAGGCGCACGGAATCCGCGCTGTGCGCTGTGGGACTTGCGGCCTGCGGCCGCTACTTGTCGGGGCTCTCGGACTGGGTGATCGGAGTCGGCGGCGGCGCCGGCGCGTCGAAATTGACTTCCGGCACGCTGCCGCAGGCGTCCTGCACGTCCTTGCGGGCCTGCGCGCGATAGGCATCGGCGTCCGAATCGGGGAGGAACTCGCGACTGCCGTCGGCGCCGGTCTTGTAGATGCGCCGTGACTGCACCGCGGTCACATAGCGGGAGGTCGCGGCCTTGCACTGCGCGTCACGGGTCTTGGCTACGTCCTGCTTTGTGGCCCGGGCATTGGCCTCTTCACCGAGCTGCGCGTCGACGCGCTGGTTCGAGGCGCCGAGACTCTTCTGATCGGAGCTTTGCGCTGCGGTCTCGGTCCCCGCCGGATGGCCCTTACCGGTCTTGATGACCTCGGACCCCGGGACCCACTGGTCGCTGTAGTGTGCCTGGCCGTGTTCATCGACCCAGCGGTACACGTCGGCCTGGGCGGTCGCGACCGCGCCGGCGACGATCAGGGCAGCAACTGAAAAAAGACGCAGCATGATGAACCTCCCGCGCCCGCACATTATGACGGCTGGCGCGCCGGGCGGCCTTTGAACTCCGTCACACCCTATGGGCAAGCGCCGCCGCCGCCTGCCCCCAGGTGACGAATATAGGCCCAAAACGACAGGTGACCAAAAGCTACAGGTCGTACGCCCGTTCGCCGTGCGACGCGATGTCGAGCCCTTCGCGCTCTTCCTCCTCCGGCACCCGCAGCCCCACCACCAGGTCCACTACGTAGAACGCGATGAAGGCGACGACGGCGGTCCAGGCGAACACCAGGCACACCGCCTTCAACTGGATGAGGAATTGCGCCCACACACCCGGATAGCCGGTGGCGCCAGTGACCCAGTCCACGGTCGAGCCGGGTCCACCGAGAAACGGCGCGTTGAATATGCCGGTCATGAGCGCGCCGAAGATTCCGCCCACGGCGTGCACGCCGAAGACATCGAGCGAGTCGTCGGCCTTGAGGAGCTTCTTCAATCCCGTGACGCCCCACAGGCACACGAGTCCGACACCGATGCCGATCGCAAATGCGCCGGGGATACCGACATTGCCGGCCGCAGGGGTAATCGCGACGAGTCCCGCTACGGCCCCGGACGCGGCCCCGAGCATCGAGGGCTTGCCCTTGATGAGCCACTCCCCGCCCATCCATGACAGCACCGCACAGGCGGTGGCGAGGTAGGTATTCATGAAGGCGAGCGCGGCGGTTCCGTTGGCTTCCAGCGCCGAACCGGCGTTGAAGCCGAACCAGCCGAACCACAGGAGCGAGGCGCCGATCATGGTCATGGTGAGGCTGTGCGGCGCCATGGGCTCACGGCCAAAACCGATGCGCTTGCCCAGCACGAATGCACCCACGAGGCCCGCGACGCCGGCGTTGATGTGCACCACCGTGCCACCGGCGAAATCCAGCGCGCCCCATTGCCAGATGAGGCCGCCGGTCGCATTAACGGCCGTGACCCTGGCTGCCGCGGAGTAGGCATCAGGCCCCGCCCAGTACCACACCATGTGAGCGATCGGGCAGTAGCTGAACGTGAACCAGATGACGAGGAACAGCAGCAGCGCCGAGAACCGGATGCGCTCCACGAGGGCGCCGAGGATCAGGCAGCAGGTGATGGCCGCGAAGGTCGACTGGAAGGCGACATACACCAGCTCGTAGAGCGGGGTGTTCTTGCTGAACGTGGACACGAGCGAGTACGCCCCGGTCTTCGGATCGAACGTGCCGCGGAGAAACACGCGGGAGAGGCCACCGATGATGGAGTTGCCTTCCGTGAAGGCGAGCGAGTACCCGTAGATGCACCACAGCACGGTGATCAGCGAGAAACTCACGAACACCTGCATGAGCACCGACAGCATGTTCTTGGTACGCACCAGGCCGCCGTAGAACAGCGCCAGCGCCGGCACCGACATCAGCAGTACGAAGGCGGTCGAGGTCAGCATCCATGCCGTGTCGCCCTTGTTCGGCACCGGCGTATCGGCCGCATAGGAGAGTGCGGGCGCGAGCACGGCGAGCACGGCGGCCACGCGGATTAAGGTGCGGGCAGATTTCACAGCAGCGGGCATGGCGTGCCTTTTTGTGTCTTCACATTGCAAACGCCCACTGCAAGCGCCATGGACGGCGCGTAAGCTAGTCGGGCGCGAGATGAGGGTGCAGATTCCGTGCCACGGAAATTCGGGCCATTTCGGACGCCCTGCGCCCTGCGATGGCGCGCGGCTGCACTGTCCTGGAGCGTTAGTCAGCGCACTGCCTCAATTCGGGGCAAGACTGAAGGCGGGTAAGACAATGGATTCGTTTCGCATCGACGAGATCGCACGGCGCCTGCTCGAGAGCGTGCCGCCGGCACTGCGCACCGTGCAGAAGGACCTGGAGACCAACTTCCGGGCGGTGCTGCGCGAGGGTCTGAGCAAGCTGGATCTGGTGAACCGGGACGAGTTCGACGCGCAGGCCAAGGTCCTCGAACGCACCCGCTCGCGCCTCGAGGCGCTTGAAGCGCGGCTCGCGACGCTCGAAGGCACCGCCGCGCCGCCCAACGGCAAGACATCGGGCACGGGCTGACCGCCCGCGCTCTGAGGGTTGCGGTTCGCCGTGGCCGTCGCGCGCGTGGCCTGCCGGGCGCAGGTCGGACTGACGGCACCCCTGGTCCACGTGGAGGTGAGCCTCGCCAGTGGACTGCCGGTGTTCTGCATCGTGGGACTCGCGGCGACGGTGGTGAGGGAAAGCAAGGAGCGAGTGCGCGCCGCACTCATTCACTCCGGTTTCGAATTCCCCGCGGGGCGCATCACCGTGAGTCTTGCGCCGGCAGATCTGCCGAAGGAGGGCGGCCGCTTTGACCTGCCTATCGCGCTTGGAATTCTGCTGGCATCCGGGCAGGTCCGCGCACCGGCGCGTAACGCGCCCGGGGCGTGGACGCGATGTGAGTACTACGGGGAACTCGGCCTTACCGGTGAGTTGAATCCCGTGGCGGGTATCCTGCCCGCGGCGGCGCAGGCGCAGCGCCATGGACATCAACTCATCGTGCCGCACGCCAACGCGGCGGAGGCGTGTGCTGCTGCCCCCGCGCTGGCGCACGCGGCCACGCATCTGCTCGAGGTGTGCGCGCATCTGCGGGGCGTCGCGGCGCTGCCGCTGTGCGCGCACGCGCGCACTGGCGCGCATGACCCCAGTTCGCCGCCACGCGCAAACGCACACCTGGACCTCACGGATGTGCGCGGCCAGTCGCTCGCGAAGCGTGCACTCATCATCGCCGCCGCGGGTGCTCACAGTCTGCTCATGATCGGCCCGCCAGGCTCGGGCAAGAGCATGCTCGCGCAGCGGCTGCCGGATCTGTTGCCGGTGTTGTCGCAGGAGGAGGCGCTGGAGGTCGCGGCCATCGCAGCGGTGAGCAGCGCGGGCTTCGACCCGGCACGCCTCGGAGAGCGGCCGTTCCGCACTCCGCATCACACCGCATCCGCTGCGGCGCTCGTCGGGGGCGGTGGCCGCGCGCGGCCAGGTGAAGTGAGTCTCGCGCATCACGGCGTGTTGTTTCTGGATGAGCTGCCGGAATTCGAACGCGTCGTGCTCGAGGCATTGCGCGAGCCACTCGAGACCGGGGTGGTGTCGGTGGCGCGCGCGGCTCTGAAGGTCCAGTACCCGGCCGCGTTTCAACTCATCGCCGCCATGAACCCCTGTCCCTGCGGGCGCCTGGGGGATGCCGCCGGCAGCTGCCGCTGTTCGGGCGCCGTGGTGCAGCGCTATCGCGGGCGTATTTCCGGTCCGCTCCTCGATCGGCTGGATCTGCACGTGGAAATGCCGCGGGTGGTGGTGGCGGAGTTCGACGCGCCGCCGGCCCAAGAAACCTCGACCCGCACCGCGGCGGCTGCGGTGACCGCGGCGCGCCACATCCAGCGCGCGCGTCAGGGTGCCTGCAACGCCCGGCTCGATGATGCCGAGGTAGCGCGCTGGTGCGCGCCCGATGCGGCGGGACGGCGGCTGCTGGATGCGGCAGTGGAACGCTTCGGGCTTTCCGCGCGCTCACGCACCCGGGTGCTGAAAGTTGCCCGCACGATTGCCGACCTTGAGCGCGCGCCGCAGGTTGGGGCCGCACAGGTTGGCGAGGCCATGATGTTGCGATGTCTGGACCGTGCCGGGCGTGAGCCGGCGCCGCGCGCGCTTACTGCGCCATCTGCACCATGTGATCGACGGCCTCTTTGATAACCGCGTCCGGCACATCCATGCGGCCGCCCTTGGGCGGCATCACGCCCGTCTTGCCCTGGAAGCCCTTGAGAGCGTGCTCGTAAAGTACCGCCTTGCCTTCGGCAATGCGCGGGGCCCAGGCCGCCTTGTCACCGGCCTTGGGCGCACCGGCGATTCCCTGCCCGTGACAGGCGCTGCAGGTCTGCTCGAACATCTCGGTGCCATTCTTCGGCATGGCGGCGACCGCGGCGGAACCGGCCGCAGCAGGAACTTCCGTCTTGATGGCAAGCGCGGAGTTGTCCTGGCCCGCGACGGCCTCGTGTGCCAGCGGCGTAAGGCGCGCGTCGACCGTCGCGGCGTAGTCAGGCTCGCTGAGCACCTGCAGGTCCTGCGTGTGGCTCGCGACGATACGCGCGAGCGCGAAGATCCCCACGGCGATCGCAATCAACAAGGCGATCACCATGCTGAAAACATTGAAAAAATGGGTATCCTGCTTGCTCACGTTGTTATCCGTCGCCGCGCGGTGCGATTTAGCCGCGGAGTATAGCCGCTCCGCTCCCGGCTTCGTAGCCAGCGCGGCGGCGTGCGGTTGGACGGCTTTTCGGGTCACGCGTATCATCGCCCGCCCCAACGCGCCCGTAGCTCAGTTGGATAGAGTGGCAGCCTCCGAAGCTGCAGGTCGCTGGTTCGAATCCAGTCGGGCGCGCCATCAATTTTTTTATCGCTGACCCGAGGTAGCCTGCACCAGCGCGCGCCAGGCCTGCGGAACTGAGAACTACTGGTGGTGCTCGGCCGCGGCCAGATCGTTGATGAGCGCCGTCAGCTGCTCCTCGCCCCCGGCCTGGCTGACGTCGGTGGTGTACTTGCCGTTGATGACGACGAACGGGACGTGGTCCACGTGGTAGCGCTGCGTGGTGTCCGCGGCGCGGGCGAGGTTCGAGTTCACCGAGAACGAGTTGTAGGTTTTGGCGAAGTCATCCGCGCTCACGCCGTTTTGCACCGCAAACGCCTGCTGCATGCGGAACGTCTGGTCGTCACTGTTGCCCACGAGGGGCGTGCCCTGCTGCACGGTGGCGAACGCCTTCTCGAAAAGATCGTCGCGCCCGAGGGCTTCCAGTGTGTAGTAGAGCTTCGCGTGCTGCTGCTTGACGTTGTCCCAGATGACCGGCACCCGCACGAACTCCACGTAGGCGGCCTTTTTCTTCAGCCAGTCGATGAGGTGCGGCTCGAGCTCATAGCAATGCGGGCAGCCGAGCCAGAAAATCTCCATCACCTCGACCTTGCCCGGGGCGACGCTGGTGGGTTGCGCGGGCACGACCGGGTGGTAGTTCGTCCCCACCTTCCAGCGCCCGTCGGGCAGCTGCGCGGCGGCAGGCAGCGCCGCCATGTGCTCGAGGGACTCGTCGCTGCGCGCGGGATGGTCGTTGTCGGCACCCGTTTCCTGCGAGGCGCGCGCCTGTTCGGTCTCGGTCTGGCTGGAGGCGGTGGGCGCGGGTGCGGGAGCCGGCGGCGGGACGGTGGCAGGGGGAGGCGCCGCGTTGGTCTGCGACGGCGGCGTGCCCCGGCCGCAGGCACAAAGACAGACAACCACCGCGATGAGCAGCGGGCGCAGCATCCGTGTTGTGCCCACTTTCAGCGCATGCCCTGCACGTAGGAGGCCACGTCGCGGATCTCTTCGGACGTCAGCTGCTTGGCGATGGTCAGCATCATCACGCCGTTGCGACTTGCCTGCGCCGGGTTCGGTCCCGTGTAGCGCGCGCCGCTCGCGTAGTCGTTCAGCTGCTTCACCACGTATACGGATTGCTGGGCGCGCAGCGCCGGGTAGCCCGCGGCGAGATTGCCTCGCCCGACCGGCCCATGGCACGCGACGCAGGCCGGTACTTCGTGGGCCCGGTCGCCACGCAGGTAGAGCGCTTCACCGGCCTGCCAGTAGGAGGGATCTGCCTCCAGGCCCGTGGGTGTCTGTGCCTCGTAGTACACCGCGAGATCGCTGATGTCCTGGTCGCTCAAGGTTGCGGCCAGCGGCTTCATGATCGGGTTGTTGCGCACCCCGGAGCGAAACAGCCGCAGCTGCTCGGCGATGTAGACGGCGTTCTGGCCGGCCAGCCGCGGCCAGTCGGGGTTGACGCTGTTGCCATTCGGGCCGTGGCAGGACGAGCAGACCGCCGACTTGGTGGCACCGTCGGCCGCCTTGCCGCTGGTGAAAGGGAACATGGACTCGGCCGTCGGTGCGGCAGCAGTTGCCGGTGCCGCTGCCGCCGGCGCCGCCGTTGCTGGCGCCGCGGTTGCTGGCGCCGCGGTTGCCGGGGGCGCTGCAGGTGCTGTCGCGGCGGGTGACTGCGCGCGCGTGAATCCCGGCGCCATGCCGAGCGCGAACATCGCGGTGACGGCGAGTCCCATCCAGCCGACTCTCAGGGTCCGCTGCATTGTTTTCTTTCCCGTTTGTGCCCGTGACAGGAGGTCGCGAATTGTACACTACGGGCGTGTTGAAGCTTTTCGCCCAGCCGTTCGCATGAGCCGCTTTTCCGCCGCGCGGTTTCTGGTGAGCGCAGCCGCGCCGGCGCAGTTCCCGCCCGACACCGGCGCCGAGGTCGCGTTCGTCGGCCGCTCCAACGCGGGTAAGTCGAGCGCCATCAACGCCATCACGCACCGCCACGGACTGGCGCGCACCAGCAAGACCCCGGGCCGCACGCGGCTGCTGAATTTCTTCGAGCTGGCGCCCAACCAGCGCCTCGTCGATCTGCCCGGGTACGGCTATGCGAGTGGACCGGCAACAGAGCGCCGCACCTGGAAGCCGCTCATCGACGCGCTGCATACGCGCGCGAGCCTGCATGGGCTGTTCGTGATCGTGGACGCGCGCCGCGGGCTGACCTCCGGCGATGAGGGGCTGCTGGAATGGGCCGCGCCCCAGCACCAGGTGCACGTGCTGCTGTCGAAGGCCGACAAGCTCAATCGCAGCGAGGCGAGCCAGGCCCTGCGGCACGCGGCGGGTCTGCTGGGAGCGCGCGCCAGCGTGCAGCTGTTCTCGGCGCTGAAGGGCACGGGCGTCGCGGATGCTGAGGACACCCTTGCCCGCTGGCTCGGCTAGCCCAGTGTTGACACCCGCCAGGCATAAAAAACCCCGGCGGTCTCTTGCGAAGCCGCCGGGGCCAGACTAACCCGGTACAGGTCTCATGAACCGGGTCTACCCGCTCAGGGAGGGAAGCGGGGAGTGCTTATGCACTCGTTAGGTTCGACGCAGGGGGGTCTCTGGAGTTCCGATTTTCCTGAGAAAAATCTCGTTACAAATCATGAATTTGAGACGATTGATGTGGTGTATACGCAACAAACTGCCGCCTGTTAGAACAGGCTCAGAATGAACGCGAGCGAAAAAACCTTGGCTCCATTGGTATTCGGGATATTGAAGTCCTCGTACTCGAGGCGCCCGCCGATGTTGCCGATATGTGCCTGTGTCCCCACACCCCAGGCGAATTCGGTGCCCTGGTTTGAGACAGCGAAGAAGTTTCCCGGCGGCGGAGCGAACCCAGAAGAGCTGCCGTCGAGCTTCCAGCGGGCAAGCCCGGCCTTCCCATAGACGTCCAGGAACGGCAGCGGGATCGGCAGGAACCCGACCGCGTAGCCGGCGAAGGCTTTGGCGTCCGAATGCGAGACTTCCGCGCCGTTAAAAAAGGTATTCGTCTGGCTACCCAGGTTCATGTAGTCGACTTCCACCGCGAACGGGCTGATCGGGCGAAATCCGGCCAGCACTTTCCAGGAGGTGCTGTCGATATCCGAAAGGCTGATGCCCGGGTTGTTGGTGATGTCCCCCACTTTGTCCCGCGAGATGCCGGCCCCGACATAAAACAAATTGTCGTCCGCGTGCGCGAGGCCGGCGCCGAGCGCCAGGGCAGTCAGGAGCAATAGTTTTCGCATGATTGAACCTTCCGTGAGTCGTCCGTTACAGATCTTCCGTTACAAAGCATCGCCGCGGCAGCTGTGGCCCGCTGGCGACAGGCAGGACGCTTCGCCGGCGTACCACAGACTCACCGACCCGGCCCGAGGTTCGATATCAGATTGCGGATCAGTGCGCCTCGTCCCAGTTGGCTCCGGAACCGATGTCAACACGCAGGGGCACGCTTAAGGAGGCGGCCTTGACCATGTGCTCGCGAACCGCTGCGGAGACCGCGGCCAGCGCCTCGGCGGGCACTTCGAACACCAGTTCATCGTGCACCTGCATGATGAGCCGCGCCGGCGCGTGCTCCGCGCGGCACCAGGCATCCACCGTGATCATGGCGCGCTTGATGATGTCCGCCGCCGTGCCCTGCATCGGTGCGTTGATGGCGCTGCGCTCTGCGTACTGACGCATCTGCGCGTTGCCCGAGCGGATGTCAGGCAGGTAGAGGCGCCGCCCGAAAACGGTCTCGACGTAGCCCATCTCGCGCGCCTGCGCACGCGTGTTGTCCATGAAGCGCTTCACGCCCGGGTAGCGCTGGAAATAGCGCTCGACGTACGCCTGCGCCGCGCCGCGATCGATGCCGAGGTTGCGGGCAAGTCCGAACGGCGACATGCCGTAGATGAGGCCGAAGTTAATGACCTTGGCGGTGCGGCGCTGATCCGGCGTGACCGCAGTGAGCTCGACGCCAAAGACTTCCGCGGCGGTTGCCTGGTGCACATCCGTGTCGGCGGCGAACGCGGCGCGCAGGCTCTCGTCCCCGGACAGGTGCGCCATGATCCGCAGCTCGATCTGCGAATAGTCCGCCGCCAGCAGCACGTGTCCGGGCGGGGCGATGAACGCCTGGCGGATACGGCGCCCCTCCGGGCGGCGCACCGGGATGTTCTGCAGGTTGGGGTCCACCGAGGACAGCCTGCCGGTGGCTGCAACTGCCTGCGCGTAGTTGGTATGGATGCGCCCGCTGTGCTCTCTGGCGAGCTCCGGCAGCTTGTCGGTGTAGGTGGATTTGAGCTTGGCGAGCGCGCGGTACTCCAGAACAATGCGCGGCAACGGATAGTTCTCGGCGAGCTCTTCCAGCACGTCCTCGGCCGTGGAAGGCTGACCGGTCGGGGTCTTGCGCCGCACCGGCAGCTGCAGCCGCTCGAAGAGGATCTGCTGCAGCTGCTTCGGGGACTCGATGTTGAATTCGTGGCCCGCTTCGCGGTGCGCCTGCGCCAGCAGGTCGTGCAGCTGACGCGCGAATTCGCGGCTCTGGGCCCGCAGCCGCTCGCGGTCCACCAGCACCCCGTGATGCTCCATGGCGAGCAGCACCGGCACCAGCGGTTGCTCACACTTCTCATAGAGCTCGCGCAGCGCCGGCACCGCGGTGAGTTGCGGCCACAGCGCCTGATGCAAGCGCAGCGTCACGTCCGCTTCTTCTGCCGCGTACTCGGCCGCCCGTTCCACCGGCACCTGGTCGAACGGGATCTGCTTGGCGCCCTTACCGGCGACGTCCTCGTAGGTGATGGTGCGCACGCCGAGGTAGCGCTGCACATCCGAGTCCATGTCGTGGTTGGTGGCGACGCTGTTCCACACGTAGGACTCGAGCATGGTGTCGAAGCGCATGCCGGCAAGATGGATGCCGGCATTCAGGAGTACGTGGGCGTCGTACTTGAGGTTGTGACCCACTTTGCCGCGAGCCGGGTCCTCGAGAATCGGCTGCAGGGCCGCCAGTACCCGGGCGCGCTCGAGCTGCTCCGGCGCGCCAGCGTACACGTGCCGCAGCGGCACGTAGGCAGCGCTGCCAGGGGTGATGCAGAACGATACGCCGACGATCTCGGCGCGCATGTAGTCGAGACTCGTGGTCTCGATATCGAAGGCGAAGAGTTCCGCCGCGCGCAGTGCCGTGAGCCAGCGCTCGAGATCTTCCCAGCGACTGATGGTCTCGTAGTGGCGCTCGATCTGCACCGTGGCGCTGTTGGCCGTCGCGGCTGGCGCGCCTGCAGGTGAGTCCGGCACGCCGGTCGCGGCCGCGCCTCGGGTGCCGGCAGCAGCGGCTGCGCCCGCCTCGTCGCCATCCAGCTGCCGCAGCAGGGCGCGCAGCTCGTAGCGCGTGTAAAGCTCGCGCAGCGCCGCCGTGTCCGCCGCGCCCGGTGTCAGTTGCTCCATCGACAGAGGCAACTCCAGATCGGTGCGGATGGTGGCGAGTTTGCGCGACAGCTCGAGTGTTGTGAGCCCGGCGCGCAGGTTCTCGCCCACCTTGCCCGGGACCTCCGCGACGTGCGCGATGAGGTTGTCGACGCTGGTGTATTGCTGCAGCAGCTTCGCGCCGGTCTTGGGTCCGACCTTGTCGATGCCCGGAATGTTGTCGGAGCTGTCGCCGACCAGGGCCAGGTAGTCGATGATCTGTTCCGGGTAGACGTCGAACTTGGCCTTCACCCCGTCGCGATCCAACATCGCGTTGTTCATGGTGTTGATGAGGGTGACCGAGCCGTCGACGAGTTGTGCCATATCCTTGTCGCCGGTGGAAATGAGTACCGTCTCGCCGGCCTGTGCGGCGCGGCGCGCGAGGGTGCCGATGACATCATCCGCCTCAACGCCGGGAATGCGCAGCAGTGGCAGGCCTTGTGCGCTGATGATCTTCAGCAACGGCTCGATCTGCGCCCGCAGGTCATCGGGCATCGCCGGCCGGTGTGCCTTGTACTCGGCGAACAGCTCATCGCGAAAGGTCTTGCCCGGCGCATCGAAGACCACCGCGATGCGGCGCGGCTGAAAATCCTTGACGAATTTCAGCAGCATGTTGAGAACGCCAAGCACCGCGCCGGTTGGTTCACCGCGCGAGTTGGACAAGGGCGGCAGGGCATGGAATGCCCGGTAGACATAAGAAGAGCCGTCGACGAGGACCAGGTCGGGCGAAGGCATCGGTTGCTTGGCCGGTGAGCGGGCGGGGCGCGAGTATAGCGGACGGGTAGCCCGTCACAGTCCCGCACGCCGCGTCAACCGCGGCTCCCGGTGGCGCGCTATACAGGGCATTGCGCCAGCAAAGGCACCTCGATGCTGCAACCGCCCACTTCGGCCATCGCCGCCAACCGCTTCGGGCTTGGCGCGCGGCCACAGGAGCTGACCGCCATCGGCGGCGACGGCCGTGACTGGCTGCGTGCGCAGCTCACCGCGACGCCCCTGCTTGCCGACGCGGCGCTGCGTTCATCCGCGGAGATCCTCGCGCAGGGACTCGTGCTGCAGCGTCAGATTCAGGCAGCGCGGCGCAACGGCGTCGCTGTCAATGCAGCCGCGGGCGAAGCCGCGACCGCTGCGGTGGTGCAGAAGCTCCCCCAGTACCTCAAGCCCATCTACGTGAGTGAGGTGACGGCGCGCTTCACTCAGGCGGTGTCCAGCGAGCGGCCGTTCACCGAACGCCTGGTGCAGTTCTGGAGCAATCACTTCGCCGTGTCGGTGGACAAGCAGTACCTCGCAGGTCTTGCCGGGAGCTTCGAGCGCGAAGCGATTCGCCCGCACGTGCTCGGCAACTTCAATGACATGCTGCTCGCCGTCGAGACGCATCCGGCGATGCTGCTGTATCTCGACAACCATCTCTCGGTAGGGCCGCACTCCGAACGCGCCATCAAGGCCGAGCGCCACGCAAATCCGCGCCGCCTCGGCATCAACGAGAATCTCGCCCGCGAGATTCTCGAGCTGCACACGCTCGGGGTGGGCGGTGGCTACACCCAGGGTGACGTCACCACGTTCGCGCAGGTGATCACCGGCTGGTCGATCGGCGGTACCGGCGGACGCCCCCTGGACTCTGACAGCGGCGGATTCGAGTTTCGCGGTGAGCTGCACGAACCGGGTGCCAAGGTGGTTCTGGGTAAACGTTACCCGGACTCAGGCTTCGGGCAGGGTGTCGCGGTGCTGCACGATCTCGCGCACCACCGCTCGACCGCGCACTTCATCGCCACCAAACTCGCGCGGCATTTCATCGCCGATGAACCACCGGCCGCGGCCGTCGAACGGCTCGCGCGCGTGTTCACGCAGACAGGCGGCGATCTGCCCAGCGTCTATCGCGCGCTCATCGACTCACGCGAGGCGTGGGAACAGCCGCTCGCGAAGTACAAGACTCCGCTGGACTACATCGTCTCCGGATATCGCGGGCTCGCCCTGCCGGTGGACGCAGGCCGGGCACCGCTGGCGCCGTTTGAGCTCCTGGGTCAAAGAACCTGGCAGCCCGGGTCCCCGGCGGGCTGGCCGGATCGCAGCGCCGACTGGGACGGGGCTTCGGCCCTCATGAAACGCATCGAATGGGCGGACGCCGTCGGAGAGCGCCTCGGCAGCCGCCGGGACGCGCTGCAACTGGCGCCGGATCTGCTCGGCGCGAACCTCACTGACACGACCAAGAGCGCCATCGCGCACGCGGCCACGGCTTCGCAGGCGGTGACGCTCCTGTTGTCGGCGCCCGAGTTCATGCGGCGCTGAAGGCTTTTTCGGAGAACCCCATGTCACGCATGCACCGACGCGAGTTCCTCAATCTGGGCGCCCTGGCCGCCGGCGGCGCACTGCTGGCTCCGCGACTGTCGTTCGCCGGCGTGGCGCAGGGCAAGTCACGCCTGGTGGTGGTGATTCTGCGTGGCGCACTCGACGGACTCGCCGCGGTGCCGCCGTACGGGGATCCGGACTACCCGCGCCTGCGCGGCGATCTGGCGTTGCGAGCCGGCGGTGGACCTGGCGGGGCGCTCCCCCTGGATGGGTATTTCGGGCTGCACCCGGCACTTAACTTCCTGCACGATTCCTTCGGTGCGCGCGAGTTGATCGTATTTCACGCGGTCGCGAGCCCCTACCGCGAGCGCTCGCATTTCGACGGTCAGGACCTGCTGGAGAACGGCACGCCCCGTGCGCATGGCCTGCAGACCGGCTGGCTCAATCGCGCGCTGAGCGAGATGCCGCACCAGGCTGAACGCGAGGCAGGCGTCGCGCTCGGGCAGAACGTGCCACTCGTCATGCGCGGGCCTGCCGCCGTGACCTCCTGGTCGCCGTCGAAGCTGACCGTACTGGATGAGGACACGCTGGCGCGCATCACCGACCTCTATGCCTCCGACAAGTTGCTGTCGGTACGGCTTGCGGACGCGCTGGCGGCTGACACCATCGCCGCTGAAGACAAGGGCGATGCCGCGATGATGGCCCAGCCCGCCCAGGGTGGCGGCGCGCGCTATGCGGAAGTGGTGCACGCGGCCGCTGGATTTCTGCGCCAGGAGAATGGACCACAGGTGGCGGTGTTCGATACCACGGGCTGGGACACGCATGCCAACGAGGGCGGTGCGCAGGGACAACTCGCCGGCCGGCTGGCGCAGCTTGATGCGGGGCTTGCGTCGTTGAAACAGCAGCTCGGCCCGGTGTGGAACGACACCGCGGTGCTGTTGGTTACTGAGTTCGGGCGCACCGCGGCGATCAACGGCACCCGTGGCACCGATCACGGCACGGCGACGGCGGCGTTTCTCGTCGGCGGGGCGGTTGAGGGCGGGCGCGTGATCACCCGCTGGCCCGGCCTCTCGCAGCAGGCGCTGTACCAGGGCCGGGATCTCGCGCCCACGCTCGATTTGCGCTGCGTGTTGAAGGGCCTGCTGGCGGATCAGTTGCACGTGCCGTCACGGTCCCTCGAGAAGACGGTGTTCCCGGACAGCGCCAGCGCCAAGCCCCTCGAGGGTCTGCTGCGCGGCTGAGTGCGCGGGCTGCCCCGGCACGCTGCGCCGCTGGCGAAAGAACCCATAACCGGATTGGTTGCGTAGATATAACCACTTTGGTTATAGTGATGGCCTGTGATCAAGAGCTTCAGGCACAAGGGGCTGGCGGAGTACTTCAACACTGGAAGTCACCGCAAGGTCCAAGCCAAGCACGCTGCGCGGCTGAAGCTTATCTTGGGTTTGCTTAACGGCGTCGCGCACGCCGGCGCGATGAATGCTCCCGGGCTGGGACTCCACCCGCTCAAGGGAAAACCGAAGCGCTGGGCGGTCAGCGTGGATGAGAACTTTCGCGTGATTTTCCGCTTCGAGGACGGACACGCGCTGGAGGTTGACTATGACGACTACCATTAAGGCGGCGCCGATGATGCACAGCCCGCCGCACCCGGGTGAGATCTTGCGTGAGCTTTATCTGAAGCCGATGCGCATCACGATCGTCGAGGCGGCGAACGGCCTCGGCGTCACGGCTAAGCATGTGTCCGGGATTGTGAACGGTCGCGCGCGCATCACCGCGGATATGGCCATTCGGCTCGCGGCGGCGCTCGGTACCGACCCGCAGACCTGGGTAAACCTCCAAGCGCAGCACGACCTGTGGGTGGCGAGTCAGAAAAAGCCGCCCAGCGTGAAGCCGCTTCGGCAGGCGGCTTGATGTCCCGCAACGGTCGCCTCGCCTTCGCCGCTACTGCGGTGGCTGCGTATCGCCGCTTTTATCCTTGGACTTGTCGGCCGGCGCGGCCGCGGGCGATGTCGCGGGCGTCGATGTTGGCGCCGTTGGTGCTGAAGTCGTCGACGTTGCCGGCGGTGTTGTCACCACCGTGGCACTCTTGTCGGGCAGCGTGAGCGGGCCCTTCTGCCCGCACGCCGTCACCAGCACGGCGGTGCAGGCGACAAGCAGGATGGTTGCGATAACCCGGCGCACAGGTCACACGTACATTGGCTGCCGGTCTTTGAGCGCCAGCCAGCCGCGGATGACGCGGTACGCGATCCAGATCCCGAGCGCCACCAGGCCCACCCAGGCAAACGCAAAGCCAATCAGGATGAGCATGAAGGGTGCCGACACCAGCACGATCGCGATGCTCCAGAGGAGCGCGAACCAGAAGGTGCGGATCTGCCATCTGAAATGCGACTCGAGGAACGTGCCGCGGGTAGCCGAGCGGCGCACGTAGTTCATGATTACCGCGACGATTGACGGCAGACCGCCAACGAAGCTGCCGACGATGGTGTGGGCGGTGGACAGGCCGATGACCACCGCCAGGGCATGCAGTGCGTAGATGATGTTGGTATAGGTGATGAGTGACGCATCGACCGGGCGCGCGTCAGCGGTCATCGGTGGGTTCGGGCTGTTCATAAACTCATCCCTTACGTTGTTTTCTTGTCGCGGCGCTCGACCACGGCAATGGTCAGGCGCGATACGCACACCAGCTTCTCGCTCTCGTCGCGCAGCTCGATGTGCCAGACGTGACTGGTGCGGCCGAGGTGCCAGGGACGCGCGGTGGCGGTGATCAGTCCCGTGGCCATGCCGCGGATATGGTTGGCGTTGATTTCCTGTCCCACAGCCATGAACTTCTCGGTATCGATGCACATCATCGAGCCGATGCTGCCGAGCGTCTCGGCGAGCGCCACGGAGGCGCCGCCGTGCAGGAGACCGAAGGGCTGGTGGGTACGCGCATTCACCGGCATGGTGGCGCGCAGGAAGTCCGCGCCCACCTCGGTAATGATGATGCCGAGATAGCCGGGCATGGACTTGCTGCCGATCGCGGTCAGCTCCCCAGGCGTGGCAGTACGATGCCAGATGCTCATGGGCGCTAGTCTACCGGGTTGTGCGGTGGCAATCTCGCAGGCCTGCGACAGGATGTGGAGTTGAGGCCATGAGCCGTTTCGCTTTTCCGCCCGCTGATTCCCCGGCCGTTGCCATTGCCGGTACGAGTGAACGCTTCCCGGTGCATCGCATCTACTGCGTGGGCCTCAACTACGCCGATCACATCCGCGAGCTGGGTTCCGCACCCACCCCGCCGGTATTCTTCATGAAGCCGGCGGACGCGGTGGTCGCCAACGGCGCAGCCATCCCCTATCCGCCGGCGACCGCCACCTTCCACTATGAAATCGAGCTGGTGGTAGGCATCGCGCGCGCGGGGCGCGACATCCTGCCGGCGCGCGCCCTCGAGCACGTGTTCGGCTACGCCGCGGGCAACGACCTGACGCGCCGCGATCTGCAGAAGGCCGCCAAGGAGCGCGGTCAGCCGTGGGATACCGCCAAGGGATTCGACAACTCCGCGCCGGTTGCAGCGCTGCGGCCCGCGAGCGCCGGTCATGTGTCGCGCGGCCGCATCTGGCTCAAGGTCAACGGCGAAGTGCGCCAGGACTCTGACGTGAGCCATATGCTGTGGGACGTGCCGCACATCATCGCGGCACTCTCGGGGTTCTACGAGCTCATGCCCGGCGATCTCATCTTTTCCGGCACACCCTCCGGTGTGGGTGCGGTGAAGCCGGGCGACGTGCTCGAGGGCGGGGTCGATGGACTGGAAGTGCTGCGCAACACCATCGCGCCGCGCGCCGGCACGGCTGCCTGAGGTCCACATGAAACTCTACGAATACTTTCGCAGCTCGGCCGCCTACCGCGTGCGCATTGCGCTGAACGTCAAAGGAATCTCCTACGAGTCGCTCGCGGTAGACCTGCGTGCGCCGGCGAGCGCGCAGCGCACGCCTGAGTTCCTGGCGGTGAACCCCGAAGGGCTGGTGCCAGTGCTGGTGGACGGCGAGCGTACTTTCACCCAGTCGCTCGCCATCATCGAATACCTCGAGGAAACCCGTCCGCAGCCGCCGCTCTTGCCGGCTCTGCCCCGCGAGCGCGCGCAGGTGCGCGCGCTGGCGCTCGCCGTGGCCTGCGACATTCACCCGCTCAACAACCTGCGGGTGCTCAACTATCTGCGCGAGCCGCTGCACGCGGACGAAGCGGCGGTGAACACCTGGTACGCCCACTGGATTGCGCAGGGATTGACGGCACTGGAGGAGCAGGTGCAGCGCACGACCGGTGACGGGCGCTGCATGTTCGGCAAGTCGGTGACGCTGGCGGACGTGTGCATCGTGCCGCAGATGGCGAACGCGCAGCGTATGAAGTGCGATGTCGGTCCCTACCCGATATTGCGCGGGATCTGCGCGCACCTGGGGGCGTTGCCGGCGTTTGCGAAGGCGGCGCCGCAGGCGCAGGCGCAGGCGACGTAGCTGATCCCCACAGATTCGTTGCGTCCGCTCGTTTCTGAATTCGGCGGTCTTTGTCATGTGGCTCTTTGCCCGAATTGCAGTCATCGCGCTAATCACCATCACAGCCTGGACTGTGCCCGTAGAGCGTTCCAACCTGGATTGGCCTGCTGTGATTCTCATCGGATTGCTATTCTCGATAGCGCTCCTCTTTTGGTTGAGAGCGATGCGGGCACGTAGTGATGTCGACTGGTCGATGCACTACGCTGTGCGGTTGCCTTTTTGGCCAATGGCACGTTATCCGCTGCGATATTGGTTCGTGGCATCTGCTGGGCTCATGATTGGCGGCGCAGCCGGCGCCGCAAGGTCGTTGTGGAGTCATCCAGGTCGCGAAGCTGTCCCCGGAACGTTCCTGGCTCTAGGGCTCTGTATCTTTATAGCGCTCAGACTCTTCTCAAGAAGCCTAGCCGCTAGTGCGGCGAGTCGTTGAAACGGTCGCCAGCGAGGGGAGGGTGTCCTACCTGCGCTGCACGAAGCTGACGTAGCCCGCGAGGAACTGCTTCAGCTGCTCCTCGATCGTCGCATCCTTCAGCACGCCGGCTTCATCGAACACGCCGCCGGCGCGCGACACCAGCAAGCGCGCCCCGAACCAGGCATGGGTGCCGAGCGTGCGCAGCACGGGCAGCCATGCCACCTGGCTCAGTGTCGTGCCGAAGGCCCCCGGGGATGCGCCGATGAGGGCGAATGGTTTGCCCGCGAACACGCGCTTTACATCCGCTGGCGGGCGTGACAGCCAGTCGAGGGCGTTCTTGAACACCCCGGGAATACTGTTGTTGTACTCCGGCGTGACCAGCAGCACGCCGTCGGCGCCGACGATCGCCTCCTTGAGCTGCGTTACCGTCGCGGGAATGCCCTGCGCCTCGACGTCGCCGTCGTAAAGCGGAATGCCGCGGATGCTGCCGACCTCGAGTGTGGCCTCCGGCGGCATGAGTTTCGTTGCCGCACGCAGCAGCGCGCTGTTATATGAAGCCCGGCGCAGGCTGCCGGAAATCCCGAGTATCTTCGTCATGCGGTGACATTAGGCCGGCGCGCCGCTGGCTGCAACGGCGGTCGCTGAGTTGAGATCAGCGTTTCAGCTTTGCCGCCACGCGGCGGTACGCCTCGCGGAAAGGGATGCCCTCGGTGACGACCAGGCGGTTGGCTTCCTCGGCTGCGTGGATCGCGGGATCCAGTCGCACCGCCGCGGGCCGGAACTGCAGCGAGCCGATCGCCGCGGGGACAATGGCGAGCGTTTCGAGCGCCAGATCAATGCCGCGGAACAGCGGGAATTTCAGCAGCTGCAGGTCGCGGTGGTAGCCGGAAGGCAGCTTCGCGCAGATGGCGAGCGCTTCCAGCAGGCACGCCTGCGCGGTGGCCGAACGGCCGCGCACCAGCTCGAACAGGTCCGGGTTGCGCTTCTGCGGCATGATGGACGAGCCGGTGGTGAACGCGTCCCCGAGTGTCAGGAATCCAAACTCGAAAGTCGCGTACAGCACCACGTCGGCGGCGAAGCGGCCGAGGTCCTGCATGAGGAGCGTGATTTCAAACAGCAGCTGCGCCTCGGCCTTGCCGCGCGAGAGCTGCACCGCGGTGACCGGTTCCTGCACGCCTGCAAAGCCAAGCTTCTCGCGCGTCGCCTCGCGATCGATGGGCAGGCCGGGCGTACCGTAGCCGGCTGCCGAACCTAAGGGATTCTTGTCCAGGCGGCGCAGCACCTGCGCAAAGCCCTGGGCATCGTCGCGGATTTCAGCGGCGAAGCCGCCGGCCCACAGCGCTACCGAACTCGGCATGGCCTGCTGCAGGTGCGTGTAGCCGGGCAGCACCGTGCTGGCCTCACGCGCGCCGAGCGCATCGAGCGCGCTCGCCACAGCGAGCGCGCCACTGGCCAGGCTTTCGATTACCTCGCGCAGGTACAGACGCACCGCGGCGAGCACCTGGTCATTGCGTGAGCGGCCAAGATGTATGCGCGCGCCGGCGGCGCCGAGGCGCGCCGTCAGGCGCCTCTCGAGAGCGGTCTGGCCGTCCTCATCCGCAAGCTCTATGCGCCATTCGCCGCGCGCGTGTTCGGCGGTGAGCGCCGCGAGCCCCTCAAGGATGGCCGCCAGATCGGCGGACGACAGCAGCTGCTGCGCGTGCAGCATTTGCGCGTGCGCGATGGAGGCGCGCACGTCATGCGCCACCAGGCGCTCATCGAGCGCGTAGTCCTCGCCGGCGGTGTACTCGAGCACGCGCGCATCCAGCGGCACGCCCTTGTCCCACAGTCGCGTCATGCGGCGCCCTGCTGCTCTGCCGGGGTGAGCGCGTTGATGTCCGCAACGATGAGTGTGCCGGTGCCTTCGTTGGTGAACACCTCGCCGAGGATGCCTTCGGGGGCCTTGTATGACACGACGTGTACACGGCGCACGCCGCCGCGGATCGCATCCTCGATCGCCTTGGCCTTGGGTAGCATGCCGTCGGCGATGCGGCCTTCGTCGCGCAGCTTCTTCAGGCCCTTGAGGTCGGTGTACGAAACCAGCGAGCCGGGATCGGCGAGATCGCCGAGGATGCCGGGCGCCCCGGTGCACAGGATGAGCTTCTCCGCCGCGAGCGCTGCGCCGATGGCCGCGGCCACGGTGTCGGCATTGATGTTGAGCAGCGTCCCGGACGCATCCGCCGACAGCGGGCTCACGACCGGCATGAGGCCGTTGTCGAGCAGCTTCTTCAGCACCGTTGGGTCCACGGCGTCGATGTCGCCGACGAAGCCGTAATCGATCATCTCGCCGTTGGAGGCGAGTTTCACCGGCGGGCGCTTGTGCGCCCGCACCAGGCCCGCGTCCACGCCGCTGATGCCCACCGCATCGATGTTCAGATCACGGCAGATGCCGAGCACGCGTGTGTTGATGAGCCCGTTCAACACCATCGCCGTGGCATCGATGGACTTCTGGTCGGTGACCCGCCGGCCCTCGACCATGCGGGTCGGCACCCCGAGCGCGGCCGAGAGCTCGGTGAGCTGCGGGCCGCCGCCGTGCACCAGCACCACGCGCACGCCGAAGAAATGCAGGATGGCGATCTGCTCGACCAGCACGCGCGTGGCGTTCTCGTCTGCGAACACCCCGCCGCCGACCTTCACCACGAAGGTCTTGCCCTTGTACATGCGGATGTAGGGCGCGGCGCTTTTCAGCGCGTGGATGGCGAGGGTCTGGTCGCTGCGATTCATGATCATGAGGGAGTCCTGAGCAACTGGTGAAGTACGGCCATCTGGGTCGGCAGGCGGTTGTGGGCTTCGAGCTGCACGGCGCTGCGCGCCCCGTCGAGCACCGCATCGGCGATGGCGCTGTTGCGACGCACCGGCAGGCAATGCATGAGGCGGCACGCGGGTGCGGCGGTTGCGAACCACTCGTCGCGCACGCACCAGTCGCTGAGCCCGGTGCGCAGCCGCGCATCCGCGGCGCTGTCGCCGTAGCAGCCGGTCGCGCCCCATTCCTTTACATAGAGAACGTCCGCGCCCTTCAGGGCCGCAGCGCGCTCGCTGGTTTCGCGCAGCGAACCGCCGGCGGCGGCCGCCGCCTGGCGTGCGCGCTCCATGATGGGCGGCGGCAGTGCGAAGCCCTCCGGGCGCAGCACGATAACCTCCATGCCGCGCATCGCGGCCATGTGCAGCGCGGCGGCCGGCACCGCGAGCGGCAGGGGCCGCGGGTGCCAGGCCCACGAGAGCACGAAGCGACCCGTGCGTGGCACGGCGAGATCATCGAGCGTCTTCCAGTCCGCGAGCGCCTGGCACGGATGATTGGCGGCGGATTCCAGATTGATGAGCGGCTTGTCGATGAGTGCCGCCATGGCGCCGAAGGTGGTTTCGGCGAGATCGTGGGTGAGGTCCTTGCCTTGCGCGAAAGCACGGATCCCGAGCGCGTCGCAATAGGATGCCAGCACCGGCAGCGCCTCGCGCACGTGCTCCGCCGCCGCGCCATCCATGACCACCCCGGTGCGCGTCTCGAGCTGCCAGCTGCCCTGGCCCGGGTTGATGACGAAGGAGCCGCCGCCCAGGCGCAGCATCGCCGCCTGGCAGGACGCGAGCGTGCGCAGCGACGGGTTGAAGAACACGAGTCCCAGGATCTTGCCGGCGAGGGCGCGCGGTTCGGGGTGCGTCTCCAGGCGCCGCGCGAGCTCCAGCAGCGCCAGCACTTCATCGCGCGGCACTTCCGCCAGATCCACAAAGCGCTTCACGCCGCCAGATCCCTGAGCGCCCCGCTCAGCATGTCCACGTGCTCCTCCTCGAGGATGAACGGCGGCAGCAGGCGCAGGATGTTGGGATCACTCGCGGTGCCGGCGAGGATGCCGCACTCGAGGAGATCCGCCTGCAGCTCCTTTGCCGGCCGCGCAGTGCGCAGCCCGATGAGCAGCCCCGCCCCCTGATGCGCGGTCACCGGACCCACGACGCAGGTCTTGCGGATGTAATCGCCGATGCGCTGCACGCGCTCCAGCAGCTGCTCGTTCTCGATCGCCGCCAGCACCGCTTCGATGGCGGCGCACGCCATGGGGCCGCCGCCGAAGGTGGTGCCGAGGGAGTCCGCCTTGAGCGACGCCGACACTACCGGCGACAACATCAGCGCCGCGCACGGAAAGCCGTTACCGAGCGCCTTGGCGGTGGTGAGCATGTCGGGCCGCACGTTGTAGAGGTTGGCCGCGAAGGGCTCACCGGTGCGGCCGACGCCACACTGCACCTCGTCGAATATCAAGAGCGCTCCCACCTGGTCGCACCGCTTGCGCAGCGCCGCGAGGAACGGCGCGCCGAGATCCACGGCTCCGGCCAGCCCCTGCACCGGTTCGACGATCACCGCCGCGGTCTGCTCGCTGACTTGCGAGGTGATGGCGGTCGTGTCGCCGCGCGCAATGAAGCTCACGTCAAAGGGCGTGCGCGGGAATCCGTAGCCTTTCTTCTGCGCGGCCCAGGTCACCGCGCCCGCCGCCGCGGTGCGCCCGTGGAAGGCGCCCTCGATGGCGGCGACGTGCGGCCGGCCGGTCATGCGCAGTGCCACCTTGAGCGCGTTCTCGTTGGCCTCGGCGCCGCTGTTGACGAAGAACACGCTCGCAAACGGCAGCCGGGAGAAGCGCACCAGATGCGCTGCCGCGCGCTCGCGCACCTGCATCGCGACCGCGTTGCTCTGAAACTGGCAGGCCTCGGCCTGGCGGGCGAGAGCTGCGGTCCACCCGGGGTGCGCGTAGCCGAGTCCCGCGACGGCATGTCCGCCGTACAGATCGAGCACGCGCTCGCCGCGGCTGTTGGTGAGCCACACACCCTGCGCTGACACCACTTCCAGCGGATACTGGGAGAACACCGGCGCGAGGAAGCTGTGATCCATGGGCGCCCTTTCAGGTCCAGCCCGGCGCGGGCGCCGTAAGGCCGGTCGTTTCCGGCAGCCCGAACAGGCGGTTCATCCACTGCAGCGCCCCGCCGGCGGCGCCCTTGGTGAGATTGTCGATGGCGCACAGGACCGCGACGGTGCCGTCCTCTGCGATCGCTGACAGCTGCGCATAGTTGCTGGCCACCACGTCCTTGATTCGCGGCGCCTCTGCCGTGACGCGCACGAACGGCGCATGTGCATAAAAATGCCGCAAGGTCGCCAGCACCTGCGCGGTATCGAGCCGGCGGCTCGCCGCCGCCTGCACCGTGACGTGGATGCCGCGTGCAAAGGGACCGGAGTGCGGCACGAAAGCGAACTGCGCCGCGACACCGGTGGCAGCGCGCGCGCAGGCCGCGACCTCCGGCACATGGCGGTGCTTGAGTGCGCTGTAGCTGTAGAGATCACCGTGGCGCAGCGGGTGATGCGTGCCCTCCACCGGTTTGCGCCCCGAGCCGGTGCTGCCGGTGACCCCGCTCACGAACAGCGGTTGCGTTACGAGCCCCGCGGCGAGCAGCGGCACCGCGGCGAGCAGGATCGCCGTGGCGAAGCATCCCGGGTGCGCGATGTGCGGCGTAGTCGCCTCGCCGAGATGCTCCGGCAGCGCACAGGTGAATTCGCGCATCCGCCCGGGCGCGCCGTGCGTGTGCGCGTACACCGCACCGTAGGCCTGCGCCGAGGCGTAGCGGAAATCCGCGGACGTGTCGACCACGCGCGGCCGCGCGCCGGCGCGTTGCGCACCGCTGAGCAGGGTGTCGATGAGGGCAGCGGAGACCCCGTGCGGAGCGGCGGAAAACACCGCCGAATCCGCCGCCGCGGCCAGCAGCTGCGCCACCTCCGCCTGGGACTTGAAGCGCTCCTGCGGGTAGGAGGATGCCAGGTGCGGGAAGGCGCGGGCGATGCTCTCGCCCGGCTGACTCTCTGACATCACCGCGGCGAGCGTGAAGTTCGGGTGCGCGGCGATGAGGCGCAAGAGCTCGCCGGCGACGTAGCCGCTGCCGCCAAGCACCACTGTCGGGATCGCCTGCATCACTGCACGGCCGTGGCCTTCAGCCCCAGCGCCTCGATCACGCAATCCCCGAGCGCGGCGCCGTTGCTCAGGGCGTTGAACGCCGGGACGTTCATCTGCGTGGTGATGATCTCGACGCCCACCTGGTTGTCGGTGGCCGGTCCGGTCACCACGCACGGCTCGATCGCGAAGCGCTCGCGCAGGAGCTTCACACCTCCCCAGGCGGCAACCGGATCGTTGGCCGACAGGATCACACCGCTCAGGGCGCTGCGGATGTCAGGACATTCAAGGATGGCGTCCACGCCGTAGGTACCAAGAATGCCGTCGCCGAGCTCGAACACCACTACGTCGGGCTTGCCCACGGCGAGGGCGCTCAACATGGTACGGGTGAGCGCCGGACCGTTGACGCGTGTGGTCGTGACAACGCCTAGGTCAGTGAAAATCGCGCAGTGCCGCGCCCCCGCATCCTCCATGGCAAGGATATCGCGCCGTAGCGAGACGCCGGTGGCCTTGAAGGCGTCGACCGTGAGTCCGCGGTGACGCATGCGGGCGATGACCGCACAGGCGGCCGCGGTCTTGCCGGCTTCCATGCAGGTGCCGGCGAGCGCCACCACCGGCACGCCGCGGGTGTCGAGCGGCGCGTTGAGGTCCAGCGTCTTCGCGCCTGCGCGCGCGGGCACACCGATGCGCTCCCCAAGGTAGGGGAAGTTGAGCGCCACGCCGAGCACGCGGCAGTCGAACGGCTTCCCCTTGTCGGGGTTGATGGAATCGCAGATCCCGAGCACGCCGCCGATGTTGAGCATCTGGATGATGTCGCCGGGCTGGATGCTCGCCGGCACGTGGCCGGAGTAACCGAATAGCGCGCGGCGGTGACCCAGGGCGCCGGCCACCACGTCGCCCTTGCCAACCTTGGCCATGCGGCCGCTGGTCAGCTCGAGGGTGTTGTAGGTCGACTTGTTGGTGAGCACCTCGACCACGACCACGACCCCTTCTTCCGCGGGGATGTCCGGGGCGATGCGCACCTCGTGCGACAGGCCGCAGGCCTGCGTCACGGACGCGAGCTTGTCGACGACCACGCTGCGCATGTTGGCGACCACGCTTAAGGCTCCTTGGCGCCCGCGCGCTCGCCGGCGCGGGTGTAGAAGACTCCCGGGAGCGAGACGATGCGCGAGAATCCCAGCGAATCGCTCGCCGACCACTCGCCCGCCGCCTCACCGTAGACGCCCCTGGAAGCGGCCATGAGCGAGTAGGCTGAATCCACGCCCTCGATGAAGAGGCTGCCGGTGCGCAGCAGCAGGTGCACGACGCCCGTGACGCGCGCCTGCGATGACACGAACAGCGCCTCGATGTCCCGACACACCGGATCCAGCAGCTGCCCCTCGTGCACCAGATCCGCGTAGGTCTGCGCCACCAGTTCCTTGATGCGCTGCTGGCGGCCGGTGAGCACCAGCTTCTCCAGTTCACGATGCGCCGTCAGCAGCAGCTCCGCCGCTGGCGCCTCGAACGCCACGCGTCCCTTGGTGCCGATGATGGTGTCGCCGAGGTGAATGCCGCGACCGATGCCGAAGGGCGCCGCGAGCGCCTCGAGCGCTTCGATGATGGCTACGGGGGAAAGCCCATTGCCGTCGAGCGCGACCGGTCGTCCCTGGTGGAAAGCAAGCACGTGCCGTTCGGGAGCGCGCGGCTGCGTGAACGCGCCGCGCGTGAGGAGCCAGGCGTCTTCGGGAATGCTGCCCGCGGAAGTGAGCGTTTCCTTGCCGCCGATGGTCACGCCCCACAGGCCGCGGTTGACCGAGTACTTCGCGCCCGCAGGTGGCACCGGCAGGCCGCGCTGCTGCAGGTAGTCGAGCTCGTCCTGGCGCTTGAATGCCTGGTCACGCACCGGCGCCAGCACTTTGAGGTCAGGCGCCAGCGTGCGCAACGCCACCTCGAAGCGCACCTGGTCGTTGCCGGCCGCGGTGCAGCCATGGGCGATCGTGTCCGATCCAAGCCGCTGCGCCATGCGGGCGATGGTTTGCGCCTGCATGACGCGCTCCGCGCCGACGCACAAGGGATAGAGCTGGCCGCGCCGCACGTTCCCCATGATGAGAAACCGCAGCACCTGCTCGAAGTAGTCCTGGCGCGCATCGACCTGGTGGTGCGCCACGGCGCCGAGCGCCCGCGCGCGCGCGGCGAGCGCCGCCGCCGCGGCCGCATCGATTCCGCCGGTGTCGACCGTGACGGTGATCACCGGGCGCTGCTGTGTCTCCTTGATCCATGGCACCAGGAAGGAAGTGTCGAGACCGCCGGAGTAGGCGAGAACGATGGGCGTGGCGCCCGTGCGCGAGAGCGTGCTGGACATGATGATCAGACCCGGAAGAGCGCGCGCAGGCGGCTGACGAGCTCTTGCTGGGCGCGGGCGTTGGCGGTGGCAATGAATATGGTGTCGTCGCCGGAGATGGTGCCGGCTACTTCCGGCCATTCGGCCTTGTCGATCGCGACCGCGACGCTTTGCGCGGCGCCAATGGTGGTGCGCAGCACGGCGATCGAGGGTCCGGCGCGGTGCAGCGCCCGCACGAATTGCGCCAGCGTGCCGAAGTCGCCGTTGGCGCGCGTCACTTCGTCGCCCGGCAGCACGTAGCGGCCGCGCGCCTTGAGCACGCCGAGGTCGCGCAGGTCGCGGCTGACGGAGGACTGGTTGACGTCGTGACCTTCCTTCTTAAGGAGGCGCACGAGGTCCTGCTGCTTGCCGACCCGTCCCTCGCGCAGGATGCGCACGATGGCGTCGCGGCGCTCGAGCTGCTGCGCGTCATTCAGCATGGCGTGGGATTGCAAGCATAAACATGCACATATTGTGCATTTTAATGCGTGAGAATGCAAGCCGCGCCGACAGCGGCATGCACTTCAGGAATCGCAAGGCCGATCAGCGCTCGATGGAGTAGACGAGGTCGGCGCCGCGCGCCTGGCCGGCCTCGATCTTCACCGACCAGTGGTCCCCGAGCGTGTAGCGCAGCTTGATGACGTTGAGGGACTCGGTGAGGCTGATGCCGTAGCTCACGTACAGCCTGGGAGACAGGTAGCGGCCGAGCACCAGCGAGGTCTCGTTGGTGATGTCGGATTCGAGGCTCACGTCCTCGATCCCCACGAGCGAACCGTACTGCTGACCGAGCATCGCCGCGGCCTGCCCAGCCGCGTAGTTGCCCGTGCCGACGCCAGCGCCGACGGTGGTGCCGGGGGCGCGGCTTTGGGCCGAGTCGAGCGAACCGCCGGCGAGGATCAGCGACTGGATCTGCGACTGCGGCAGCGGTGGATCGGAGAAGAACGACAGGTGTGGGTTGAGCAGCGTACCGCGGACGTCAACTCCCGCGGTCACATCGGGAAATTCCTTTTGGGCGCGCAGGTTGACGCCCGGGTTGTCAACCGGCCCGCCGGTGAAGATCAGCCGGCCGTACTTGATGTCGAGCTTGCGGCCGTAGGCGCTGTACTTGCCCTCCGCCACCGACAACTCGCCGGTGGCCCGGGTGATGGCGTCGTAACCGCTCTTGATGGTGATGCCGCCGCCGATGCGCGCCGCCAGCCCCGATGCATCGACGTTGACGCGCTCGCCGAGGGTGAGCGTGATGGTGCTCACCACCTCGAAGCGCTTGGTGGGATCGTCCACTTCGCTCCCCACGATTACTTCGTCGGGGGAGGTGCGCACCGCGTTGGTGATATCCCGAGGTGCAATTTTCGCGAACGGCACCGTGACCTGTCCGGTGACTTCGATCCTGCGTCCGGTGATGTTGAAGTCGAGGTTCGGGGAGGCGTCGATTTGCGCTTCCGGAACATCGGCGACCCGCAGGTTGGTGCCCTGCAGGTGGAACTTCCCGTATGGCAGCAGGTTTTTCCACTCGAGGTGTCCGCTGGCCGCCACCGTGCCGGCGCCGACGTGCGCGTTGCCGTCAAAATCCAGGCCGGCATCGCTCAGCCGGGCGTCAAAGGTAACCTGATGCAGGCTGAGGTTGACCTGGTAGTTGTTGATCTCGCCGTCGGTCAGCTTCAGCTCACCCTTGAGCAGCGGTGTGCCGAGCGTGCCGGCCGCGGTCACGTTTGCATCCAGGTGTCCCGCGGCGCGGTCCACGTCCGGAAAATACAGCGAGATGAGGCCGAGCTCGGCGGTGTGCGCGTGCAGCTCTCCGCTGAGCGGCATGTCCTGCCACCGCGCAGTGGTGCGCCGCGCCTCGAATGCGCCCGCGAGCGTTCCGAGCTGGCTGTCGGTGAGCGCGACCTCGGCGGTGATCGTGGCCGGCGTGGCGGCCATGGTCACCGTGCCTGAACCGATGTTCGTATGCTCGAGCTTGCGGCTGGCGAGCTTGTGGATGAGTTCGGCGTTGGCGAGATCCGCGCGCAGGGTTCCGGTCACGGGAACCTGCGCGCCACCGGCGAGGCGGGCCAGGCCGTTGACCATGCCGTGGTACTCCACCGCGGGCGTCATACCCGCGGTGAGGGTGTTGAGCGGCAGCTGGTTGGCCATGATGGTGCTCGACCAGTGCGCGGGGGTCCAGTCGCCGTCGGCGCACACGCTGCCTGGCGCGCCCGTGAGACACAGCCATTCCACACTCACATGCTCCATGGACGCGGTGAGTTCCACGGGACGCTCGAGCGAGAGGTGTAGTGACTCGTTGCCCTGGATGGCGAGCGCCTCGAGCTGCCCATGGAAAACACCGTGGGCATAGGAACCGGTCGCGGCGGCATGCGCCGCAAGTCCCGTGGCGGTCGCCGCGAGCTGCACGTGGTAGTTGACGGGGGGGCCGCTGAGCGTGAATGCCACGGTGTCGGCGGTGCGGCCCTCGAATGTCAGCTTGCGCAGTCGTGCATCGATCTTCGATTCCTGCAGCGTCGCGCCCGGATCGAAGTTGATGTCGGCGTCGACGCTCTCGATCTTGATTCCCTGATAGTCGATGCCCCCGCCGTGTGCGGTGGCCACGATCACAGGATCAGCGAGCGTCCCGCGCATGCTGCCCGAGGACTTGAGTACCCCGCGGCTCCCCGGAGAGAGGAGGCTCAGGTCCTGTGTGGCTACCGCGAAGCGCAGATCCACCCGGTCGTTGACCCGGCCGTCGAGCGCGAGGCTGGTGGTACCGAACGCCACGCGCACATTATCGAAGCCCCAGGTGACACCGGCGTGCGTCACCGTGCCACCGCCGCTGGCCGCGACGCCGCGCACTTTGCCCGTCAGGCTGCTGAAACTCGCACTCAGCGTGCCCTTGGGGTCGAAGTCGCGGCCGCTGGCGGTGAATGCGAAGTTCACACTGCCAGGCAGATCCGCTCGCACCAGGCCGGGGTTGATGCCGGTCGCGCGTCCATTCACCGACCAGGTTTCCGCCGGCGACCACCTCACTTCGCCGTTGACACTCGCATGGCCGTCGAAGAGATCAACCTCTGCAGGTTCAAAGGTGAAGCTGTCCTTGCCGAGCGTCCCCGTAAGCTCCACGGGCATCTCCGCCAGGTCTGCGGCCCGGCCGCGGCCGCTCAAGTGAACCTTGTATGGGAGGATCCCCTGCAGGGTGAATTTGCCCGCCGCGCTGCGCACCGCCGCGTCAGCGTCACGGCCGACCAGTGGCCAGCGGAAGTTGTCCCAGCTGCCGGTGAGATCCAGCCGCGGCCCGTTGTCGACGATGCCGAAAGTGCCGGAAGCAAACGCGTGTGCGCCGGAGGCGTTGTGACGGACTTCCATGTGGGTCGCGGTCAGCACCTTATCGGCGTAGTGACCGGCAAACTGCGCGGCGAACTCGCCGGCGCGCAGTCCCGCCGGATTCACCGGGCCGTGCCCTTCGAAGCCGTTGGCATCGCCCGACACGGCGAGGTGTCCGGTGATGTTGCCCAGCAGCGGGGCGGCAACTCCCCAGGGAGTCAGATCGAACTCGCGCACGATCGCATCGCCCACCCAGTGCCAGCGGTTGGTCAGATCGAGCATCTGGCCGGAGATATCGGCGGTGAAGGGACTCACGCTGTGGGCGACGATGTTGAGCACGTTCAGATCGCCGCGGCCGGTGCCGGACAGCGTGTAGGCGGGTTGGCCCGGCGGTTGCCAGTCAACGCGCCCCTTGACGTCCATCCCCAGCGGATCCTGCGCCCGCAACTCGCCGATGCCGCTGATGTGCGCATCCTCGAGCCAGCCGTCGGCCTGGAAGAAGCGGATGACAGTGTGACGGATAACCGCGGCGCCGCTGAGATTGCTCGTCTGCAGGCGCACGCCGTTGAAGACCGTGAGCAGCGCATGGTCGACGTGTGCCTGCTCGACGCTGATCAGAAGCCACCGCGGCAGGAACAGCGGCGGCGAGGGTGTCGATGGATGAATGCGGCGCTTCACCTCGATGAGCGCGTTGCCCACGTGACCATCGTGGACGCGGATGGTCTGCAGCATGAGCGGCGCGAGCGCGACGTGCCCCTCGATGTCCGTGAACGTCAGGTGCACCAGCTCCTGATCGATCTCGACCCGCTCGACGTGCACGCCGGAGGCGAGGGTGCCGGTGACACCGCTGATGTCGAGCTGCACGCCGGCGATGTGGTGCGGAACGTGCCGCGCAACGAACTTAAGACCGCTCTCAGTGTGCACCGCCGACCAGATGATCACCGCCGGCACGGCGATGACCAGGAAGACCAGGAGGCAGGCGAGGATGAGGAGCAGGCGGCGCATGGCTTGCAGCGCTTACAACTTCGGCGAGAAGTTGATGTGCAGACGCGGGCCCGCGCCTGGCATGTTGAGCGGCTGCGCCACGTCGATGCCGACGGTCATCACCGGCAGGCGCACCCGCAGGCCCACGCCGAACGAATAGTAGAGCATCGTACCGAAGTGATCGAAGGCGTTGCCGTAGTCGACGAAGGTCGCGACCCCTAAGTTCCTCGGCAGGTCACGTTCCAACTCCACGGTCCCGGTGATCAGGTCCTTGCCGCCGACGTTGATGAAGTCATCTGGGTATGGCACACAGGTGCCGTTTGTGTTGAGGACTACCGCGCCGGTGCCGTTTGCGTTGGGGACTACCGGTCCGATGTATTTACGCCGACACACCGCCTCCTGCGGCGACAGCTCGTTGTAGTAAAAGCCGCGCACGCTGTTGTCGCCGCCGGCGAAGAAGCGATAGATCGTCGGCAGGCTGCCGAAGCCGGAAACGAGACTCGCGCCGAGCTCGTCGCGCAGCAAGAAGTGCCATTTCGGGGCGATCTGGAACACGTGCTCGGCCTGGGCGTGCAGCTGGATGAAGTTGGAGTTCGAACCCAGGGCCCCGTCCGAGCCGCGCAACTCGACGAAGAACGGGTGTTCGAACAGCGCTTCGCCGTAATAGCCCTTGGGCACCAAGCCGATGTCGACCTCCGGCACCAGCAGGCTGTCGGTCTGCGTGCTTAGGGGGGCCGTAGTCGAGTACCCCTGGTTGATGGTTTCGCTCGTGGTGTGCACGGCATTGAGCGCCGCGACGTACTGCCAGCCGTCTCTGACCGTCGTGATCTGCGGCCCGAAGGCCTGGGTATAGGCGGTGACGTCGGCGAGCGTTTGCTGCTCGATCTGGGCGCGCATGGCGAAACTGTCCACCGCCGGATCACCGATCGGCATGGCGTAGCGAGCCTGCACGTTGTAGCGGGTGACCTGCGCGAACTGCAGCTCGAGGCTGAAGCTGTGACCGCTGGTGTTGAGCAGAGGATCCGTGAACCCGAGCGTGACACGTGCCCCGGTATCGGTGGCGTAACCGGGCGCGAACGAGTAATTGTTCTTGCGGCGCGGGTCGCCATGGATGTCCACGGGCACGGTGTGTGCCTTGCGGTCCGGATCCCCGGGCTGCACTTCGAGGTTGATGAAGTAGCGCGCGTCGTCGAGCGCGAACTGGGTGTGCAGCACCTGCGTCAGGTCGAAAAGGTCGCCCTCGTGGTAGCGCAGGTAGCGGCGCACCAGCGAATCCTTGATGGCCCCCTGCTTGATGGTGGTCTTGCCGAAGCGGTAGCGCTCGCCGGTGTCCATCTCGAGCGCGATGTTGGCCTTGTGGTTCGGCGGATCGACCACCAGCTCGGTGCGCACCATCTTGGCGTCGAAGTAGCCGTAGGTCGAGGCGGTGCGCTGCAGGTCGATCTTGATGGCCTCATAGTCGGCATGGTTAAGCCGATCGCCGACGTGGGGCAGGCGGCCCAGGATCCGCGTGAACAAGGGATCTTTTTCGCCCGGACCATCGATGCGCACGTCGATGTGCTCGATGAGCACCGGCGTGCCCGGGGTGATGTTGACCACCACCCGCCAGTCATCGTGGCCGAGGTCGGTGACCGTCGAGTCGACCTTGGGCTCGTAGTAGCCGAAGGGCCGCAAAGCCGCCTGCACCTCGCGCTCGACCCGCTCGTGCAGCCGCTCGACCGTATCGGCGTTGAGTTCCGCGCCGCCTTTGCGATAGCGCTCGAAGCTCAGGTAGGCAAGAACGTTGGTGCGCACCAGCTCGTCGACCCCGAGTACCTCGACCTTGACTCCGGCGGCGTGCGCCAGCTGGCATACGAAGAGACACAGCGCCACCGCCGGGGCCCGTCGGTGCCATCGACAAGCCCGGGGTAAGGGATTGTGCTGCGCCATCTCGCGAGGTTTGGATGAGAAACGAAAGGGGATTCTAGAGCCTGACCGACGCCCCCGCTCGCCGTGTTGTTATTTGAGAGTCGCGTAGGGTTGCCGGGGTTCCGCGCCGCCTGCCTCGGCGCGTACCCCCCAGCCCTGCGGGCACCGCCGATGGACTAGGGCCACTCGCCCGCGTTCAGCCTGAATTCAGTTTCACCGGCAGGCTCCCCGCGCGCGCCGAAGCGCCGCTCCCCGAGGTAGATCCCGCCGTCGTTCTGCAGCAGCAACACCGTCGAACAGCGCGTTCCGTAGGTCGGGTGCACCACAAACGGCGCGGACAGGACCCGTTCCAGCTCGCGTGGCAGCCCGGATTCGGGGAGCTTGGCCTCCCCGGCAGACTGGGTACGGTCGTGAAGCAGTGCGAACAGCGGCGTGGCAGATTGCGCAGCGGGGTCGGCCACCCACGCCTCGAAACCGCGGCGCACCCGCAGCAGTTTCGGCCACGGCGTGTCGAGCAATTCGTTCGAGAGCCCGTAAACGCCCGCCTCCAGCGCCCGGGCGAACGGCGCGGCGCGGTTCGAGCCGTACCAGAGCGAGTCGTTATCAGCGAGCAGCAGGTTGAAGCCGGAGTAACCGGCGGCCTCGGGCTCGAGCCCGGCAAAGAACTCCCCGGCGCCGGGCGTGCCAGTGAGAAAACGCGGGATCAGGCTGCCGCGCGAGGGAGCACCGGCCTGCGGGCGCTGCAGCTCGCGAAAGTTCGTCACCACGCCGAAACGCCGCGCCCGGTCGAGCCCGAGCCAGGCGCCACCGGCGCGCAGATCGCGGCCCGCAAGCACCGCGCCGTCAGGGGGCCAGGGTGCGAGCGGCGCCGCCGGGCGCTCGTGGAACTCGTCGCGATTGGCGGCGACCACCAGGCGGTAACGCGGATGGGTTCGCCACGCGAGCACCAGCAGGCACATGCGCGCTTACGCCTTGGCGCCGTCCAGCCAACCGGAGATCAGCCGCCAGGAGATCGACTGCGTGGGCGGCGCCAGCACCTCCCCTGAGCGAACCTGTGCGCGCGTGACCCAGCGCACCTCCTCCAACTCAGCGCCGACGCGCACCGTTGCCCCTGCGGGGGCGCTGGCGTAAAAGCCCAGCATGATGGAGGAGGGGAAGGGCCAGGGCTGCGAGGAGTCGTAGCGCATGCTGGTGACAGTGACGCCGGTTTCCTCCAGCACCTCGCGCGCCAGCGCGTCTTCGAGGCTCTCGCCGGGCTCGACGAAGCCGGCGATGGTCGAGTAGCGCCGCGCGGGCCAGCTTGCCTGCCGGCCGAGGAGCGCCCGCTCACCATCACTCACCAGCACGATGATGGCCGGGTCCAGTCGCGGGAAGTAATCCTGCGCACAGGCTTCGTTCGTGCAACGCAGGCAATGGCCGGCGCTCACGGGCAGCGTGGCAGAGGCACACACACCGCAATAGAGGTGGCGTGCGTGCCAGATCGACAGGGCGCGGGCGTACGCGAGGAGTCCCGCTTCGTCGGCCGGCAACTGTGCGGTCAGCGGCCGCAGTTCCTGGAAACTTGAGTCCGGCGGCGCGCTCGCCACCGGCGTCGCCGGCAGTTCGATGAGCACGCAGCGCGTGCCGTGAAACCATCCCAGGAGCGTCGTGCAGGACGCGGCCGCGGCCCTTACCAGCGGCGCATCGCCCTTCAGGAACGCGATTCGCGGCGCGTCGCCGGTCTTCACGAGCTGCGCCGTGCCGTGTGCAATCACGTACAGCGTCGCCGCGTCGGCGTGGGCCGCGGCCAGCCAGTGCGAATCCTCTCGAGCTTCCGCGCGTCGCTCGAGGTAGGGACCGGCGAAGAAGTTAGGTCGGGCGTGATCCATACAGCGCCGTTTCACGGGAACGAGACGGCGCATTCTAGCAGCGCGGCTGCCGGCGCTCGCTTCCTGCGATTTTCGCCAATGGGCTAATGCGCCTGCAGCGGGCTCGCGCAGTGATGGCAGCGCTGGGTACGCAGTGTGAAGCGCTCGGTCACCATCAGGCCGCCGCAGCCGCCGCAGCCGCCCAGCCGCAGCTGATCCCCGCGCGCCAGCGCGGTGGCGAGAAACACCGCATGCTCGAAGGTGATCTGCGAGGAGGGCAGGAGCATGCGGTAAGCCTCGAAGGCCTGGCACAGCTGCTCACCGCGCGCGAGCGCCGGCACCCCCGCGGCCGTGTCCGGCGCTGCGGGCACCGCGCCGAGCAGCGACAGCACGCTCGCGAGCACGGCGGTCTCGTGCTGTGAGCGTTGCGAGCGCGTGAAGTAACCGACCTGGTGCGGTGACTTGCCGCGATGCCGGGGCAGAAAGCGGCTCGCCTGGCTCATGTAAGTACGGTAGAGCTTGCGGATGCGGTCATCCGACAAGCCGGTCCAGGCACGAATGGTCTGGGTGCGCGCTTCGTGACGCAGAAAGCGCAGGGCGAGCTCCATCCGCAGCCGCTCGCCGTTGTAACGGTGGTCTGAGATTCGCATATGTCCCTCCTCCTGGAAGCTTAGCGACATTTTGGTAAAAAATAACCAAAACACAAGCGGAGAAATTTGGTAAAAAATAACCAAATTGCAAACCGCCATCGCCGGCGGATTCACCTGGTTCAGGTTGCGGGAGGACTGCCATGTTGCTGCGCTGCGGGATCGATGGGGCGGACGTGAGCGAGAGCGCCTTGTTGGCGCCCGGGTGGTTGCGTCCGGAGACACTCGAGTCGCTGTTGGAACTGAACGAAATGGCGTTCGGGCTGCTGGCCGCGCAGGCCGCCGAGCGCGGCACGCCCACGGCTCCCCTGGCGGCCTCGGTAACGGCTGTATGGCGCCGGCTGGACGCCGCCGCCCGGCGGCGCGCTGCCGCCTGCCCGTATCTGTTGCTGGATGCGGGTTTCGCCGACGCGCAGCGCTGGGGAGCGCCCGCGGCGCAGGTCAGCGAGGTGTGCGAGGCTTCGCCGCCATTCTTTACCGTGCCGGCGGCGCTCGAGGCCGCGCGTCTCGTGTTCACCTACGCCTGGCACCTGGCCCGCACCCAGCCGGCCGCGGCGCGGCTGCTGCTCGGCATACGCGCGCCCTGCGCCGCGGCCATCGGTCAGTGCAGCCTGCGTCAGGCATTCGCATTCGGCGAGAGCCATGCCGCGTTGTTGCGCCCGCGCTGGTCCGCGCGGCCGGAAGTCTGGCAGGAGCTGCTGGTGGCTGCGGCTTCCGGCGAGGAGGTGGCGCTGGAGCGCGCCCGGCTCCATGGGCTGACACTGTTGGCGGCCGAATCACGGGTTACCGCCCCGGAGCGGCCACACCGGTTCGCAAGCCCTGTCTGATCGCCCGCCGGCCCGCAACCGCAGCGCTTACGCTCGCCGCGTGCCGGGTCCGGCGTGCGTGCGCCAGGGGAACCCGCCCACGCACCCACCGCTGTGTAATGGCCGAATTCGATTGATGCACGTCCGGCATAGAGCTGGTGCGGGCTCCTGAAGTGCCGCAGCATGTGGCCAATTTCAGGCAAGCAGGGACTTTCGGTCATGCAACAGGCGCTCATCGTCATCGACGTGCAGGAGTCATTCCGCCACCGGCCGTATTTCCGAGCCGAGGAACTACCCGGGTTTCTGCGCAACGTGCAGGCGCTCGTGGACGGCTGCCAGGCCCGGGGCATTCCGGTCGTGCAGGTGTTTCACCGCGAGCGCACGGCTGACGCCAGTGATCCATTTTCGGAGGCGTCGGGTCACGTGCGCGCGATGCCGGAGCTCAGACTCAAGGCCGATGCCGCGTTCCACAAGCACGTGCACTCGGCGATGTTCGGCACCACCGCAGACGGCACGACACTCGAGTCATGGCTGCGCGCGCGCGGCATCGGCGGATTGCTGGTGACGGGAATCCGCACCGAGCAGTGCTGCGAGACCACCACCCGCCATGCATCGGACCTGGGGTTCGAGGTGCGCTACGTCACCGACGCGACCCTGACCTTCCCCATGCGCACGCGCAACGGACGCGAAGTATCCGCCGCGGAAATTCGTGAGCGTACGGAGATGGTGCTCGAGGGGCGATTCGCACGCGTGGTGTCGGCCGCGGACGCCCTCGGCCCGCACGCCGCCTGAGGGCGCCGGCGCCTTTAGTGCGCGCCGGCCCTGGTGACCAGGTAGCGCACCAGCTCGATCAGCCGCCCGGGGTCGCGCACTGCGTCGCTGTTCACGCGGTAGCGGCCGGCGACCACGATGCAGGGCGTGCTCGGCACCTGCATGGCGGAAATCTGCGCATCCGCCGCGCGCATCTTCATGTCGACGCCGAACGAGTGCGCCGCCGCCAGGAAGTCTTCCGCCTTGATCCCGGTCCAGTGCGCATACAGGCGTGCCGCGTCCTCGATCGAAGGTATCGAGCTCTTCAGGCGGTTCGTCCCCGGGACGAACGTGGCGAGCTCGCCTGTCTGCCACACCGCGTCGTACACGTGCTGGTGGGTACGCTCGGCGATGCCGAGCGCCTGCGCGGCGAAGTAGGCGCGCTGGAACATCGGCCAGTCCTCGGGGGCATTGAAAGCCGCCGGCAGGAATGCCAGCTGCGCGTTGGGCGGCAGGCTCTTCTTCAGGAGCTGCAGCGTCGGCTGGAAGCCGTTGCACGCCGGGCAGCCGTAGGAGAACACCTCCAGCACCTCGACCTTGCCGGCGGCCACGCTGGTGGCCTGCGCCGGCGTGATGAGGTAGTAGTCCTGGCCCTCGGTCCAGCTCGCCGCGCGCGCCTCGACCACGAACAGGACCAGGAGCGCGAACAGCAGGGTGCGGCAGTTTTTCATGAGGCGAATCCTAGCGAAGCGCCGCCGCGCTCTCTAGTCCATCGGCTGCGGCGGTGACCGCAGGGCTGGTTCGGCTGTGTTGACACGCCCTAGTAGATCGCGATCTCGCGCCGGCCGCCCGCGTCACGCGCGCCGCGGAACATGCCCTCGGTGCTGAATTCGAGCACCAGCCCACCGTCCTTGTCGACGGCAATGAGGCCACCGTCGCCGCCCATGCCCGCCAGGATGTCGTGCAGCATCTCGCGCACGGCCTGCTGCAGGGTGAGGCCGCGGTACTGCACCGCGGCGCATACGTGGTGGGCCGCGACGGCACGGATGAAGTACTCGCCGTGGCCGGTGGCGGACACGGCGCACACACCGTTTTTGGCGTAAGTGCCCGCGCCGATGATGGGCGAATCCCCGACCCGCCCGGGGCGCTTGTTGGTCATGCCGCCGGTGGAGGTGGCGGCGGCGAGATTGCCGGCGCCATCGAGCGCGACTGCGCCCACCGTGCCACGCGAGATCGGCAGGAGCTCCGACATGCGCTCGCCACGCTGCTCGGCCTCGAGCTGCTGCAGCCGCTCGGCCGTGCGGAAGTAGTGGTTGGGGACCAGCGCGAACTGTTCCTCCAGTGCGAACTCCTCGGCCCCCGCGCCGACCAGCAGCACGTGGCGTGACTTCTCCATCACGCGGCGCGCGAGGTCTATAGGGTTTTTGACGTGACGCACTGAGGCGACCGCGCCGGCCCGCAGCTGCCGCCCGTCCATGATGGCCGCGTCGAGCTCGGCCGCGCCGTCGCGGGTGAGCGCCGCTCCATGGCCGGCGTTGAACAGGGGGTCATCCTCGAGGATGCGCACCGCGGCCGCCACCGCATCCAGACTGCCGCCGCCGCGCTCCAGCACCGCGTAGCCGCCGTCGAGAGCGGCCGCGAGGCCCGCGCGGTAAAGCTGCTCGCGCTGGGCGGACAGCGAGGCTCGCGGCATCGCTCCGGCCCCACCGTGGATGGCGATGGCATACATCGGTTTGGCTCCTGAGTTGCTCACGGCGCGTCGCGGAAGATGGCGATTTCCTGCCGGCCGTGGACATCGCGCGAGGCGCGGAACATGCCGGAGGTGCTGAAATCCATGACGATGTCGCCCCGCGGGTCGATGGCGATCACCCCGCCCGTGTTGGGCGCCTCGCGCTCCAGCTTCTCGTGGATGACCTCGTGCACCGCCTGCCTGAGCGTCAGGTGCCGGTACTGCACCCGTGCGCAGATGTCGTAGGCCACCAGCTCGCGCATGAAGTACTCACCCTCGCCGGTGCCTGACACGGCGCACGATTGGTTGTTGGCGTAGGTGCCGGCGCCGATGATGGGCGAGTCACCCACGCGTCCGACGTGCTTGTTGGTGAGGCCGCCCGTGGAAGTGGCGGCAGCGAGGTTGCCGGCGCGGTCGAGCGCCACGGCGCCCACCGTGCCCTTGGGCAGCGCGTCTTTCGGCGCCGCGGCGCGTTCACGGGCCGCGCGCTGCGCCTCCTGCAGCTGGCGGATGCGCTCTGCGGTGCGGAAGTAGTCCGCCGACACCAACACCACGCCCTGTTCCAGTGCGAACTCCTCGGCGCCTTCGGCGACCAGCAGCACGTGCGGGCTCTTGTCCATCACCAGGCGCGCGAGATCGATCGGGTTCTTGACGTGGCGCACCGCGGCCACCGCCCCCGCACGCGGTCCGTTGCCATCCATGATGGCGGCATCGAGTTCCGCATCGCCGTGCGCGTCGAGCACCGCGCCGCGGCCGGCGTTGAATTGCGGATCATCCTCCATGGTGCGCACCGCCGCGGCCACGGCGTCCAGGCTCGTGCCACCGCGCTCGAGAATCGCGTAGCCGGCATTGAGCGCCGCCTCAAGTCCCGCCCGGTAGGAGGCTTCGCGTTCGGGGGTCATTTTCGCGCGATCCATGGTGCCAGCGCCGCCGTGGATGGCGATGGCCACCGGCTGCGGCTCGGCGGCCAGGGCCGCTACGGCGAGCGATGACCAACACAAAAGCGCGATGATTTTCAGGCGCGACATGGTTTCCCCTCTGCGGCTATGATCGAAGCCAACCCGCACGAGCGCTCAAAAAGCGTCTCCGCGCGGGGCTCCCCAGATACACCGTGCGGCAAATACTAAGGTGAAACCCGCCAGCTCGCAGCGGATCCGCAGCGTCCTCGTCGCCAACCGCGGCGAAATCGCCATTCGTGTCATGCGGGCGGCGGCCGAGCTGGGCCTGCGCACGGTGGCGATCTATTCGCAGGAGGACCGCTTTTCGCTGCACCGGACCAAGGCGGACGAGGCCTATCTCGTGGGCGCCGGCCGCGCGCCCGTCGAGGCCTACCTCGATATCCCCGACATCGTGCGCATCGCGCGCGAGGCGCAGGTGGACGCAATCCATCCGGGTTACGGCTTCCTTGCGGAAAACCCCGATTTCGCGCGGGCCTGCGCGGCGGCCGGCATCGTTTTTGTAGGGCCGCAACCCGAGACCATGGGCCTGCTCGGCAACAAGGTCGCGGCGCGCAATCTCGCCGTCAAGGCCGGTGTCGCGGTGATGCCGGCGACCCCGCCGCTGCCGCAGGAGTTTCGGGCCTGTGCTGCGCTTGCCGCCGGCATCGGCTACCCGCTGATGCTGAAGGCAAGCTGGGGCGGGGGCGGGCGCGGCATGCGCGTGATCGAGAGCGAGGCGCAGCTCGCGGAAGCGTTGCCCGTGGCGCGGCGCGAAGCGCAGGCGGCCTTCGGCAACGACGAGGTGTATCTCGAGAAGCTCGTACGCCGCGCGCGGCACGTCGAGGTGCAGATTCTCGGCGACCACCACGGCAACCTCGTGCACCTGTACGAGCGTGACTGCACGGTGCAGCGGCGCAACCAGAAGGTGGTGGAGCGCGCGCCGGCGGTCTTTCTCACCGACGCACAGCGCCAGGAGCTGTGTGCGGCGGCACTGGCGATCGGCCGCGCCGCGAGCTACCGCAATGCCGGTACGGTCGAGTTCCTGCAGGACGCCGACAGCGGCCGCTGCTATTTCATCGAGGTGAATCCGCGCATCCAGGTCGAGCACACGGTCACCGAGGCGGTCACCGGCATCGATCTGGTGAAGGCGCAGATCCGCATCGCCCAGGGCGAGCGCATCGGCACCCCGGAAAGCGGCGTGCCGGCGCAGGAGGAGATCCGCGTCAGTGCCCACGCCCTGCAGTGCCGTATCACCAGCGAGGATCCGGAAAACAACTTCGTCCCCGACTACGGCAAGATCGCCGCCTACCGCAGCCCCGCGGGCTTCGGCATCCGCCTCGACGCCGGCACGGCCTACACCGGCGCCATCATCACGCGCTCCTACGATTCGCTGCTCGTCAAGGTGACCGCCTGGGCGCCGACGCCGCAGGAGACCATCGCGCGCATGCACCGGGCGCTGTGGGAGTTTCGCATCCGTGGCGTGGTCACGAACCTGCGCTTTCTCGATCAGCTCATCATGCACCCACGCTTTGCGGCGGGGGATTACACCACCCGTTTCATCGACGACACGCCGGAGCTGTTTCACTGGCCGCGCAAACGCGATCGCGCCACGCGCATCCTGCAGTTTCTCGGCACCACCATCGTCAACGGCAACCCCGAGATCAAGGGCCGCGCGCGCCCGGCGCATTTCGTCGCCGCCCGGCTGCCGCCCGGACCCGTGACCGCGCCCGCGCCCGGCACGAAGCAGAAGCTGGAGGAGCTGGGAGCGGAGCGCTTCGCCAAGTGGATGCTGGCGCAGCAGCGGGTGCTGATCACCGATACCGCCATGCGCGATGCGCACCAGTCGCTCCTGGCGACGCGGCTGCGCACCATCGACATGGCGGCGATCGCGCCCTACTACGCGAGCCTCCTGCCGCAACTGTTCTCGGTGGAGTGCTGGGGCGGGGCGACCTTCGACGTCGCCATGCGCTTTCTGCGCGAGGACCCGTGGCAGCGCCTGGCGCTGTTGCGCGAGCGCATGCCGAACCTGCTGCTGCAGATGCTCTTGCGCGGGGCGAACGCCGTCGGCTACGCCAACTACCCCGACAACGTGGTGCGCTTCTTCGTGGCGCGCGCCGCGGCGGGCGGCGTCGATGTGTTCCGCATCTTCGACTCGCTCAACTGGATCGAGAACATGCGCGTCGCCATCGATGCGGTGGGCTCGGCAGGCAAGCTGTGCGAGGCGGCGCTGTGCTACACGGGAAACTTAAGCGACCCGCACGAGAAGAAGTACACGCTGGACTATTACCTGAAGCTCGCGCGCGAGCTGAAGGCCGCCGGCACGCACGTGCTCGGGGTCAAGGACATGGCCGGCCTGTGCCGGCCGCGCGCCGCGTACACGCTGGTGAAGGAGCTCAAGGAGGAGATCGGCCTGCCGGTGCATTTCCACACCCACGACACGAGCGGCATCGCGGCTGCGAGCGTGCTGGCCGCGGTGGACGCCGGTGCGGATGCAATCGATGGCGCGGTCGATGCCATGAGCGGTCTCACCTCGCAGCCGAATCTGGGCTCCATCGTCGAGGCGCTGCGTCACGGGCCACGCGATCCGGGCATCGATCCGGACCAGCTGCGCATGATTTCTTCCTACTGGGAGCAGGTGCGCCGGCATTACGCCGCATTCGAAAGCGACATGCGCGCCGGCGCCTCCGAGGTATACGTGCACGGCATGCCGGGCGGCCAGTACACCAATCTGCGCGGCCAGGCGCGCGCGCTCGGTATCGACGATGCACGCTGGCCGGAAGTGGCCCGCGCCTACGCCGACGTCAACGACATGTTCGGCGACATCATCAAGGTCACGCCCACCTCGAAAGTGGTCGGCGACCTGGCGCTCCTCATGGTCACCGCCGGCCTGAGCCGCCGGCAGGTGGAGGACCCCGACACCGAAGTCGCGTTTCCGGACTCGGTGGTGCAGTTCTTCCGCGGCGAGCTCGGCCAGCCCTACGGCGGCTTCCCCGCGGCCCTGCAGAAGAAAATACTCAAGGGCGCGCAGCCGCTCACCGTGCGCCCCGGGGCGAGTTTGCCGGCGGTGGACCTGGATGCCGAGCGGCAGCGGATTCAGCAGCAGCTGCCGCGCCCGGTGACCGACGAGGACCTGGCGTCGCACCTCATGTACCCGCGCGTGTGGCGCGACTATGCGCGCGAGCGGGCGCAGCACGGCGATCCGGAGAGTCTGCCGACGCCGGTATTTTTCTATGGCATGGACCCGGGGCAGGAAATCAGCGTCGACCTGGAGCGCGGCAAGACACTCATCGTGCGCTACCTCGCGAGCAGTGAGCCGCACGAGGACGGTACGCGCACGGTGTTCTTTGAGTTGAACGGACAGCCGCGCTCGGTGCGCGTGGCCGACAAGGCCCAGGTCGCGCAGCGCCCGCCGGCCCGCAAGATCGAGGCGGGCAATCCGAACCATGTCGGCGCACCCATGCCGGGAACCGTGGCCACGGTCACGGTGGCGCCGGGCGCGAAGGTAGCGCGCGGCGACATTCTGCTGACGCTCGAGGCGATGAAAATGCAGACCGCCGTGCGGGCCGAGAGCGATGGCGAAGTGGCGGAGGTGCTGGCCAAGCCCGGACAGGCGGTGGATGTGAAGGATCTGCTCGTGGTGCTCCGCTGAAGGCGCGCGCGCTGCTGCTGGTACTCGCGGGATTCCTGGCGTATCCCGCCGGTGCTGCAGGCGCTGCAATCCAGGGTGACTACCTGGGTGCCCTGGGGCCGCTGCATCTGAAGCTGCACATCACCGTGGCGGCGGACGGCACGCTCGGCGGCAGCCTCGACAGTCCTGACCAGGGGGCGGCCGGGATTCCCTGCGCGGATTTCCACCTCCAGGGCAACGCGCTCAGTTTCGCCGTACCGGCAGTCCACGGCAGCTGGCAGGGTACGGTCGGGAGCGATGGGGCGAGCCTGTCGGGGACCTGGACCCAGGGCACGCCGATGCCCCTCACCTTCACCCGCGATACGTTCGTGGCCGCCAGCAAGCCCTCACCGGTCGATGGCTTCTGGCTCGGGACGCTGCAGCCCCGCGGCCAGTCACTGCGCATCCAGCTCACGGTGAAGAGTGACCGTGCCGGACAGGAATCCTGCGGGCTCGACAGCCTGGACCAGGGCGCTTACGGCCTTGCGTGCGCGAACGTCGCCTGGGTTGGGGGTGACCTGTCGTTCGATGTCCCGCAGGTTCAGGGCCACTGGCGCGGCAAACTCTCCGGCGACGGCCAGACACTTTCCGGTACCTGGACGCAGGGCGCATCGTTGCCGCTCACCCTGCAACGGCAGCCGATGGCGCAGCTGCCGCCGCCGCCCGCGAAGATCTCTTACGATCCGGCGATCACGCCGGTCGATGCCGCGGCCATGCAGGCCGTGCTCAGCCAGGATTTTGCGCAGGCGCTCAGGAGCGGCGCGCTCGCTCCGGCGACTGCAGCAGGCGTCGCCATCGGCGTGGTGCGCAACGGCGTGCCGCGCGTGTTCGCGTGGGGCAGCGCCACGGCGGATTCCATTTTCGAAATCGGCTCCATTACCAAGACATTCACCGGTCTGGTGCTGGCGCAGATGGTGGCGCAGGGCAAGGTGAAGCTCGACGAGCCGGTGCGCGAACTGTTGCCTCGCGGGACCGTCGCCAGGCCGCAAGGCGCAGAGATCACGCTCCTGGATCTGGTGACGCAGCATTCGGGTCTGCCGCGGTTGCCAGACAATCTCGCTCCCGCGGACCCGGACAATCCCTACAGCGATTATCGCGCGCTGAATCTCTACCAGTTCCTGGCGGGGCACGGCGTGGAGAAACCCGCCGACGCGCCGTTTCTCTACAGCAACCTGGCTGTGGGCCTGCTCGGCCAGGCGCTCGCCGATCGCGCCGGCACCAGCTACGCGAAGCTCGTCAGCGACGAGGTCACCGTGCCGCTGCAACTCTCCGACACCGGCGTGTCGCTGACCGCCGGCCAGCAGGCGCGATTCATCCCGGGCCATACCTTCGACAACCGGCCGGCACGCGCCTGGGATCTGGATGCGCTCGCTGGCGCGGGCGCGTTGCGCTCGACCGCCGCCGACCTGCTGAGCTTTCTGGAAGCCAACCTGCACCCGGAGAGCTTCGCGGCCAGCGGTCCGGGCGCCATGCGGACCCTCGCGGCCGCCCTCACCCAATCCCACCAGCTGCGCGCCGACGCTGGGGCCAACAAGATCGCCTTTGCCTGGTTCTACAACCCGCAAACCAAAGACTACTGGCACAACGGCGCCACCGGTGGCTACAGCAGCTTCGCGTTTTTCAATCTGCAGGGCGACTACGCGGGCGTCGTGCTCATAAACCGCACGGTCGGCCCGCAGGGAAGCCTGGCGGATCTCATCGGCCAGCACATCAGTCAGCGCTTCGCCGGGCAGCCGGCGGTTTCGTTCGGGGACTAGAGCGTATCTTTCAGCGCGATGCCGGGATCGGCGAGCTTGTCGAGGTTCGGCCGTCCGCGTGCCGCGATCAGCTTGCGGGCCGCCATCTGATCCCTGGGGGCGTTCACGCTGTCGATGGCGATGAGCTCGCCGTCGCGCAGGTAGCAGACACTGAACGCCCGCGCCGCCGGCGCGCCTCGCACGATCACGGCGTCGTAGCCGGTCGAGATGCCGACGATGATGAGCTTCAGATCGTATTGGTCCGACCAGAACCAGGGCAGCTTGTCGTGCACGGTCGGGGTGCCCATGAGATTCAACGCGGCGCTCGAGCCTTGTTCGAAGGCGTTGTCCACCGACTCCAGGCGCAGACGGCGGCCGTAGCGGGGGCTGGGATGATTGGCGCAGTCGCCGGCGGCGTAGATATCCGGATCCGAGCTGCGGCAATGCTCATCGACGCGGATGCCGTTGCCGCACTCAAGTCCTGCGGCTGCGGCGAGTTCATCCGTCGCCGCCACCCCGACGGCGATGATCACCACGTCGGCTGCATGCTCGGCGCCGTCCTCGGTCAGCACCGCGCGCACCCGGCCGTTGCCGGCATCGCCGGCCAGGGCGCGCACGCGTGCATTGCTCAGCACGCGCACGCCGTGTCGGGCGTGCTCGGCTTCGTAGAACGCCGATAGCTCAGCGCACACCACGCGGTTCATTACCCGGTCGGCCATCTCGAGCACGGTCACTTCCATGCCGAGTTCACGCGCGGTGGCCGCAACCTCCAGTCCAATGTAGCCGCCGCCAATGACGACGAGGCGGCCGCCGGCTGCGCACTCGGCGCGTATGCGATCGGCATCGGCGATGCCGCGCAGGTAGTAAACGCCGCCCAGGTCCGCGCCGGGCGCGGTCAGCCGGCGCGGGTGACTGCCGGTGGCGAGCAGCAGCGCGTCATAGGGCAGAGCCCGGCCATCATCGAGCTGCACCCGGTGCTCGCGGCGCTCGATCCCGGTAACCCGCCGCCCGAGGTGAGTCTGCACGTTGTGCTCGGTAAAGAACTTTTCGGGGCGAATGGTGAGACGCTCACGCTCGAGCGCGCCCGCCAGATACTTCTTGGAGAGTGGCGGACGCTGGTAGGGCAGCCACGGCTCCTCGCCCACGAGGGTCACGCCTCCCGTGTAGCCCTTGCGGCGCAGGGTATCCACCGCCTGGACGGCGGCCTGGCCACCCCCGGCAATCACGATTTGTTGGTACATTGACACCCGAGGTTACCTTACGCGTACGCGTCACCGCCGCACCACTCAAGGGCGTGCACCGATGATGTGCGCCAGCCTGGTGCAGGCTGCCGCGGCGGCGCACCGCACACAGATGACCGGCGCGACTTTTCCTCACTTTCAGTGCATGGCATGAAAACTGCAAAATCCATCGCGCCGCAGGCCTAAGCAAGACGGAGTCCGCTCATGAAACTGGTCACCGCGATCATCAAGCCGTTCAAGCTCGACGACGTCCGCGCCGCGCTCTCTGACATCGGTGTGTCGGGCATGACGGTCACGGAAGTGAAGGGCTTTGGCCGGCAGCGCGGGCACACCGAGTTGTATCGCGGCGCCGAGTACGTGGTCGACTTCGTACCCAAGACACGCATCGAGGTCGCCGTGCGCGGCGACCTTGCCGACCAGGTGGTTGACGCCATCCTCAAGGCCGCCAAGACCGGCAAGGTAGGGGACGGCAAGATCTTCATCACCGAGATCGAGCGCGTCATCCGCATCCGCACCGGCGAAACGGACGATTCCGCGCTGTAGGCGACGGGCCCTACGCATTCCGGGGCATCGCGTCCCCGCCGATCCGGCGCTATCCTTCTCCCCATGCCAGCCGCCATCCGTTTCCACAGCTTCGGTGGGCCCGAGGTCCTGCGTAACGAGCAACTCGAGCCCGGTAAGCCCGCCACGCACGAGGTGCAGATCCGCCACACCGCCATTGGCGTGAACTACATCGACGTGTACGAGCGCACCGGTCTGTATCCGGGGGAGCTGCCGCGGGGGCTCGGGCGCGAGGCGGCGGGCGTCATCACCGCCCTCGGGCGCGGCGTGCGTGGATTTCGCGTCGGTGAGCGGGTCGCTTACGTGTATTCCACCTCAGGCGCCTACAGCGAGCTGCGCAACGTGCCGGCGGAGCGGCTGGTGAAGATCCCGAAGGGAATCTCCGACGAGCAGGCCGCCGCCCTCATGCTCAAAGGGCTCACCGCGCATTTCCTCATTCGCCGCACCTACAAGGTGGCGCGCGGCGACACCATCCTGGTGCACGCCGCCGCCGGCGGGGTTGGCCTCATCCTGTGCCAGTGGGCGCGCGCACTCGGCGCCACGGTCATCGGCGTGGTCGGCAACGAGGCCAAGGCGGAGCTCGCGCGCAAGCACGGCTGCCGCCATGTGCTGATTTCCGGACGCGACGCGCTGGTCGAGAGCGTCAAGGAGATCACCCGCGGTGCGGGAGTCGCCGTCGTGTACGACGCCGTGGGCAAGGACACCTTCATGGACTCGCTCGATTGCCTCAGGCGCTTAGGCATGATGGTGAGCTTCGGCAACGCCTCGGGGCCGGCGCCTGCCATCAGTCCGCTGGAGCTCACCAAGCGTGGCTCGCTGTTTCTCACCCGCCCCACGCTCTTTGACTACATCGCTTCGCGCGAGGAACTCACCAAGGGAGCGCGTGAGCTCTTTGCCGCGGTGCGCGCCCGCAAGGTGCGCATCGTGATCGGCCAGCGATACGCGCTCGCCCGTGCCGCCGACGCGCACCGGGATCTTGAGGGCCGGCGCACCACCGGCTCGACGGTGCTCGTGCCCTGAAGTGAGCGCGGGCGGCGCCCGCTCACGGCCTGCCGGCTGGCGCGGCCGACGGCAGCGCGAGCTGCTGCGCGAAGAATGCCAGCATCACGCCGCTGTTGCCCACCCGCTGGCTGAACGACGACGTCACGCCGTGCCCTTCGTTGCGGCGGGTGAGCAGCAGGATGGGCCGCGGCGAGCCGCTCGCCTGCAGCGCCGCGGCGAACTTGCGTGATTGCCAGGGCGCGACGCGCGGATCGTTCTCGCCGGTAATCAGCAGCACCGCCGGGTAAGCGGCGCCCTGCCTGACGTGCAGCAGCGGCGAATACGCCGCCAGCCAGGCGAAGTCGGCCGCGTTCTTCACCGTGCCGAACTCGGAGATGTTGTATTCCCCGTTGGGCCACAGCTGCGAACGCAGCATGTCGTAGATGCCGACGCTGCTCACCACCGCGCGGTAATCCTGCGGGTGTTGCGTCAGGGCCGCGCCCATCAGCAGTCCGCCGTTGGAGCCGCCCTCGATGCCGAGGTGCGCACTGTCCGTCCAGTGCGCGCTCACCAGCGCGCGCGCCGCGGCGTGGAAGTCGTCGAACACGTGCTGCTTGTGTCCGAGCATGCCGCCCTCGTGCCAGCCCTCGCCGTACTCGCTGCCGCCGCGGATGTTGGCGAGCGCGAACACCCCGCCGCGCTCGAGCCAGGCGAGCCAGATGCCGAGGAAGCGCGGCGCCTGTGGCAGGTCGAAGCCGCCGTAGGCGGTCAGGATCGCCGGGCGGCTGCCGTCGGGCGTCACGCCGGCGAGCGCGAGCACCGTCACCGGCACGCTGGTGCCGTCGACCGAGCGCGCGTTGAGGCGGTAGCTGCGCACCCGTGAGTAGTCCGCCGCCGCCTTGGTCTCGAACTCCGTGACCACCGTGCCGCTCGCCCCATCGTAGCGAGTCCAGCGCGGCGGAATCGACCAGCCTGAATAGCCGATCAGCGCCTGGGGCGATGCGCCGCTGCCCGCCAGCGAGGCAATCCCGATGCCGGCAGGCAGCGCCACGGTGCGCAGCGCGCGTCCGTCGGCGCCGTAGTGGCGCACGCGCCAGTCGGGGCCGGACACTTCCGCGACCAGGTAGCCGCCCTTGATCGGCGCGACTGCGTTCATCGCCCAGTCCTGCTCGGGCACGAGCACGCGGCTCTTGCCGGAAGCGTCGATACCGAGCAGCTTGCCGCGCGGGGCGTCCTGGTGGGACACGACGAGCAACTGCTCGCCGTCCCAGGCGGTTTTGTCCGACATCACCTTGGCTTCTGTGCCGAGCACCCGCTGCCACTCGCGGCCGACGCGCAGGTACACGTGCCCCGGGCTGCCGTCGCCGTAGTGGACCAATGCCGCGGCGAGTGCGCCGCTCTGCGAGGCGAGCAGCGTGTACTCGGCGAGTGGCGAGAAGTCCTTGCCCAGCACCAGCGTGTCCGCGCTCGCCGGCGTGCCGAACACGTGGTGGTAGAGCGCGGCGTTGAACTGCAGCCGGTCCACAGGCGCACTGCCCGGCAGCGGCAGGCGCGTATAGGTCACCCCCTTGCCGTCGGCGTCCCAGACGAGCGCCGACGGGGTGGTGCCGCCGCCGGTGTTGGCGAGTGCGTCGGTCGCCACCTTGGCGCTTCCGACATCGACGAAATGGATCGTGGTGTTCTCATCGCCCCCCTGCGCGGTGCCGTAAGCAAGCTGGCGGCCGTCGGGAGCCGGCCAGTAGTCACTGATGGCCACATCGCCGTTGGCGTCGTTCGGGTCGATCAGCACCTTGGCCGCGCCCGTAGGCCAGCCCTCCGCCACCAGCACCGGCTGCGGCTGCGGCGGGGTCTGGCGCAGGTAGAAGAGCATGCCGCCGGCGATCACCGGGTCGGTGCGTCGAGTCGAAGTGAGGGCCAACTCGCGCACGCGCTCGGCGATCGCCGCGCGCCCGGGATAGGCCGACAGCGCCGCTTCGGTGTAGTCGTTTTGCGCATCGATCCACGTCTTAACCGCCGGGGCGTCGGCCTGCTCCAGCCAGCGGTAGGGATCATGGATCACCGTGCCGTGATAGGTGTCGGTCACGTCATGCGTGGCGGTCGTCGGTGGTGCCGTGGCGGCCTGCGCGGACAGCAGCCAAAGAGGAGCGGCGACGAAGACTGTTGTTGTTTTCATGAGGGGTTCCGGCGGACGCGAGCTCTATGCTGAGCCCCGCTGGCCGCCAAGTCCACGCACCGCGCGATCAGCTGGGCGGGGCGGGGCGGGCCCGCGACGCGCGCGCGCTGCGACTGATGCCGAGCGCGCCGCTGCGCACCACTTCCAGGAGCTGCCCGCGCTGGCCGAGGTCGGCGACGAAGGTGTTGACCTCCGCCTCGCTCGCCGTCAGCTCGACGATGAAGCCTTCGGTCGCCGGATCCAGCACGCGGCCGCCGCTGCGAACCACGTGGCCACGGACCGCGTCCGTCTGCCCCGCCTCCACCTTGACCTTCAACAGCACCAGCTCCCGCTCCAGGTGCGCACCCAGGGTCATGTCGAGGACCTGCACGACATCCACGAGCTTGTTGAGCTGGTTGAGGATCTGCTGGATCACCGGGTCGGAGCCTGTGGTGACCAGGGTCAGGCGCGAGACTGTCGGGTCTTCGGTCGGTGCGACCGAGAGTGACTCGATGTTGTAGCCGCGCGAGGAGAAAAGGCCCGCCACCCGGGTCAGTGCGCCGGCTTCGTTCTGCAGCAGAATCGCGATGATGTGACGCATGCTCGTCGCGAGAATAAAGGATCGCCCCGAGTTTGCAGCACTTACCTAAGCTGCTAGGCTGATCGGCCGCTTCGGCTTTTCCTCGCACGCAGACCGAGAAACGCGTCCATGAGCGACACGGTTATCCAGCCGCGCCGGGTGGGACATCCGCTGGCCGGCCAGACCCTGAGCGGCGCCCGCATGATCATGCAGGTGCTCGCGGATGAGGGCGTGAGTGCGATTTTCGGCTACAGCGGCGGGGCGATCCTGCCCACCTACGATGCGGTTTTCCTCTACAACTCCGAGTGCGCCCGTACCGGTGCGCCGCAGATCCCGCTCATCGTCCCGGCGAACGAGCAGGGGGCGGGGTTCATGGCTGCCGGCTACGCCAGGGCGAGCGGCCGGGTGGGGGTTTGCCTGGTGACGTCCGGGCCCGGCGCGACCAACACTGTTACACCAGTGCGCGATTGCATGGCAGATTCGGTACCGATTGTAGTTATTTGCGGCCAAGTCTCACGGGCATCGATCGGCACGGACGCATTCCAGGAAGCCCCGGTGCCCACCATGATGGGCGCGGTCGCCAAGCATATTTTCCTGGTAACCGACCCCTTGCGGCTGGAAAGCACGATTCGCACGGCCTTCGAAATCGCCCGCACGGGACGGCCAGGGCCGGTGGTCGTGGATATCCCCAAGGACGTGCAGACCTGGGAGGGCGTGTTCCAGGGTGAGGGACTCCTGCCTATGCCGGGTTACCGGCGCCGCATGCGCGAGCTCACCGACGCGGCCCTCGATGCGAGCGCGGCTGCGGCGTTTTTCGCCATGCTCGGGGAGTCGAGTCGCCCCCTGATCTACGCGGGCGGCGGGGTGATCAACGGCAACGCCGCGGCGGCGCTCACCGAGTTCGCGACCGCATATGGTGTGCCGGTGGTGACGACGCTCATGGGCATCGGGTCGCTGGACACCACCCATCCCCTGGCGATGCGCATGCTCGGCATGCATGGCGCGGCGTTCGCCAACTACGCGGTCGAGGACTGTGACCTGCTCATCGCCGTCGGCGCGCGCTTCGATGACCGCGTGGCCGGCGTGCCGGATAAATTCGCGCGCGGCGCGCGCATCGCGCACCTGGACGTCGACCAGGCCGAGATCAACAAGGTGAAGCGCGTGCAATGGAGTCACGTGGGACTGGTCCCCGAGGCGCTGCAGGCACTCACCGCACACGGGCGGCAGAGCAATTTCCGCCGTGATTTCAGCCCCTGGGCGGCGCATCTTGCCGGGCTCAAGCGCGTCCATGCCATGAACTACGACCGCGCGAGTCCCCTCATCCAGCCGTACTACGTGCTCGAGGAACTCAACCGCCATACCCGCGGCGCGGCGATCATCACCACCGGCGTGGGCCAGCACCAGATGTGGGCAGCGCAGTACTGCGATTTCACCGGCGCGCGGCAATGGCTGACCTCCGGCAGCATGGGCACCATGGGATTCGGCCTGCCGGCGGCGGTGGGCGCACAGATTGCCTGCCCTAACCGGCTGGTCATCGACGTCGACGGCGATTCGAGCATCCGCATGAACATCGGGGAGCTGGAGACCGTCACGACCTATGAGCTGCCGGTGAAGGTCGTGGTGCTCAACAACTTCGGCGACGGCATGGTGAAGCAGTGGCAAAAGCTCTTCTTCAAGGGCCGGCTGTCGGCGAGCGATCGCTCGCTGCACAAGAAAGACTTCGTCAAGGCCGCGCAGGCCGACGGCTTCCGCTATGCGGTGCGTCTTGACCGCAAGGAGGACGTGCCGCGTGTCATCGCGCAGTTCGTGGCCTACGCGGGTCCGGCGTTCCTGGAAGTGATGATCGATCCGGACGCCGGCGTGTATCCGATGGTGGGACCGGGGCAGGGTTACGATGCCATGATCACCGGGGAATTCATCGCCGCGCGCCATGAGGTCGAAATCCAGCCTCCCGGACCGTCGGAGATGTTCTGAACCCGAGGCACGAGCGCGATGAAGTACCTGCATACCATGGTCCGCGTCACCAACATCGACGCATCGCTGAAGTTCTACCGTGACGCCCTGGGCCTCAGCGAGCTGTCGCGCAAGGACTACCCGCGGGGGCGCTTTACGCTCGTGTTCCTGGCGGCGCCGGGCGATCTCGACGCCCAGGTCGAGCTCACCCACAACTGGGATCCGGAGGAGTACGGTGGCGGCCGCAATTTCGGGCATCTCGCCTACGCCGTCGATGACATCTACGCGACCTGTCAGCGCCTCGCCGATCACGGCGTGACCATTCTGCGGCCGCCGCGCGACGGGCATATGGCGTTCGTGCGCTCGCCCGACAACATCTCCATCGAGCTCTTGCAGAAGGGCGCTGCGCTCGCGCCCGCCGAGCCGTGGAAATCCATGCCTAACACCGGCAGCTGGTAGGCCCGGCACAGGCATGAAAGCGATCCCGAGCGTCCTGATCGCGGCGCTGTTCGCGACGCTCACGTTCGCGGTCTGGGCGCTGCTCAACCGCCCGACCAGCGAGCCGCCCTGGCCGGCGCTCATCCAGGGGTTTGCCTTCTCGCCGTTTCGCGCCAACGAGGACCCGACGCACTTCCAGATGCCCACCGACGCGGAGATCGACTCCGACCTGCAGTTGCTGCAGGGCAAGGTCAACGCGGTACGCACCTACAGCGTCGCCGACACACTGGCGGACGTGCCCGCGCTCGCCGAGAAACATGGTCTGAACGTCGCCCTGGGTGCCTGGCTCGATGGCCACCGCGACAACAATGAGCAGCAGCTGCAGACGGCCATCCAGCTTGCGAACTCGCACGTCAATGTCGTGCGGGTGCTGATCGGCAACGAGGTGCTGCTGCGCGGCGACCTGCCGATCGAGGAACTTGAGAAGGACCTGGATCGCGCGCGCGCCGCCATCGGCCAGCCGGTCGGCACCGCCGAGACCTGGGACACGTGGCTGGCGCATCCCGAGCTCGCGCAGCACGTCGATTTCATCGGCGTGCACCTGCTGCCGTACTGGGAGGGCGTGCCGGTCGATGAGGCGGTCGACTACTCGCTGACCCAGTACAAGCGCCTGCAGAAGGCTTTCCCACACAAGCCGATCGTGGTGGCGGAGATCGGCTGGCCAAGCCGCGGCCGCACCCGTGAATCGGCGGTGGCGTCGGAGGCCAACGAGGCACTGTTCCTGCGCCAGTTTCTGCACCGCGCCGAGAAGGAACAGCTGGTTTACTACGTGATGGAGGCCTTCGATCAGCCGTGGAAGGCGTACCAGGAGGGCGCGGTCGGCTCGTACTGGGGCGTGTACGACGTCAACCGGCGGCCGAAGTTCGCCTTCACCGCGGCCATCGTGCGGGTTCCCGAGTGGCACGTTCTCGCGGCAGTGTCGGTGGCGGTGTCGCTGCTGGTACTCGGGCTGCTGTATCTGAACAGCCGCACGCTGCGTAACCGCGGGCGCAGCTTCCTCGCCATCGTGGTGTACGCCGCCGCCACCATTGCCGTGTGGGTGATCTACGACTTTACGCAGCAGTACATGACGGTCTCGAGTGTCATTTCCGGAGTGCTGCTACTGCTCGGGATGCTGGGCGTGATGCTGGTGCTGCTCGCCGAGGCGCACGAGTGGGCCGAGGCGCACTGGGTGACGTACCGCCGTCGCGGTGGCGCGCCGTTGCTCACTCACAGCGCGCAACCGCCGAAGGTCTCGATTCACGTGCCGGCCTACAACGAGCCCGCCACGATGCTCATCGAGACGCTCGATGCGCTCGCGCGCCTCGATTACCCGGACTACGAAGTGCTGGTCATCGACAACAACACGCGCGACGAGAACGTCTGGCGCCCGGTCGAGGCGCATTGCGCGCAGCTTGGGCCGCGATTCCGTTTCTTCCACGTCGCGCCGCTCACCGGCTTCAAGGCCGGCGCGCTCAACTTCGCGCTCGCGCGCACCGCCGCCGACGCCGTGATCGTCGCCGTCATCGACAGTGACTATGTGGTGGAGGCCCGCTGGCTGCGCGACCTGACCTCCGTGTTCGAGGATCAGCGCATCGCCATCATGCAGGGCCCGCAGGACTACCGCGATGCGGACCAGAGCGCCTTCAAGGCCATGTGCTATGCCGAGTACCGCGGCTTCTTCCACATTGGCATGATCACGCGCAACGAGCGCAACGCCATCATCCAGCACGGCACCATGACCATGGTGCGGCGCGCGCAGCTGGATGTCGCCCGCTGGGCCGAATGGTGCATCACCGAGGATGCCGAGCTCGGCCTGCGGATTTTCGAGAGCGGCTTCGATGCGAGCTACGTGCCGACGAGCTATGGCCGCGGGCTGATGCCCGATACCTTTATCGATTTCAAGAAGCAGCGCTTCCGCTGGGCCTACGGCGCCATGCAGATTATGAAGGCGCACGCGCGCGCGCTGTTCCTTGAGGGTGGCCCGCTGTCCGCCGGCCAGCGCTATCACTTCGTCGCCGGCTGGCTGCCGTGGGTGGCCGACGGGGTCAACCTGTTATTCAACCTCGCCGCCCTCGGCTGGTCGGCCGCCATGGTGTGGGCGCCGGGGCGGGTGGACGCGCCGCTGGTGATGTACTCGGTGCTGCCGCTGTCGCTGTTCACCTTCAAGCTCGCGAAGCTCGCGCACCTGTACCGGGTGCGGGTGGGCGCCAGTTACCGGCAGACCCTGGCGGCGGCGATCGCCGGACTGGCCCTGACACATACCATCGGCACGGCGGCGGTGAAAGGCCTCGCGACCAGGAGCGAGCCGTTCTTCCGGACGCCCAAGGGCGGCAGTTCCTCGGGCCTCCTGCGCGCGCTCGCCGCCGCGCGCGAGGAGACGCTGATGATGGCCGCCCTCATCCTGTCGGCGTGGGCGGTGTCGCACACCGCCTTGCCGCAGAACGCCGGGCCCGACCATCTCGCATGGATCGTGGTGCTGCTGGTGCAGTCGGTTCCCTACGCCTCCTCGCTGGTGGTATCGCTGATAAGCGCGTTCCCATTGCCGGCGCGCCTGCTGGGTACGAGCTACCGTCCGATGGTGCCCACGGCTAAGCACGCCGAGGCCGACTCAGCTTAAAGAACGTGCGCCAGGCACCCCAACAAGCATGACAGTGGGGGTGGAGCAGGGCAGAATGTCGCGCCTGTCGTCGACAGTGCAGATGTCGCGCGCCAACAAGAGGAAGACTCGCCATGAGCAATGCGGAGATCCGTGGACGATTCATCTGGCACGAATTGCTGACGACCGATATCGCCGCTTCCGGCGCGTTCTATCAGAAAGTGCTGCCGTGGCGGATCCAGCCCTCGAGCATGCCCGGCTACACGATATGGATGGCGGGGCAGACGCAGATCGGTGGCCTGATGGCGCTGCCCGCGGAAGCCGCCGGCGCGCCACCCCACTGGTTGCTATACGTGGGCACGCCGAACGTGGATGCCACCTGCGCCCAGGCGCAGGGGCTCGGAGCGAGAGTGCACAAGGCTGCGACGGATATCCCGAACGTCGGGCGTTTCGCGGTGCTGGCTGATCCGCAGGGCGCGACCTTTGCGGTTTTCACGCCGGGCGCGGGACCGCCTCCGGGCGCGGCTCCCGCGCAGGGCGGGTTCTCCTGGCACGAGCTCGCCACCACGGACGTCGCGGCGGCGGCGCGTTTCTACGGCGAGCTGTTCGGCTGGCGCAAGGGACGCGGACATGACATGGGTGGCATGGGCGTCTACCAGCTCTTCGAGCACGCCGGCAAAGAAGTCGGCGGCATGTGCAACGTGCAGGGTCCTTCCACCCCACCCTCGTGGCTGAGCTACGTCCACGTCGCCGACGCCAACCGCGCGGTCGCGGCCGTGAAGGCGGCGGGCGGCCGTCTGCTGCATGGCCCAACGGAAGTTCCGGGCGGCAGCTGGGTCGCGCTCTTCATGGATCCGCAAGGCGGCGCGTTCGCCGTGCACGAACTGGCGCGCACCGCGAGTCAGCCGAAGCCGGCGGCCGCGCCTGAGAAGCCCCCCGCGCCACCTAAAGCTGCGTTCGCGGCTCCGCAGCCCAGGCCACCGGCGCTCAAACCGGCAGCGCCCAAACCCACGGCGCCGGCCAGGCCGGTAGCCGCACCCGTTGCGAAGAAGCCAGTCGCGAAGCCGAAGAAGGCCAAGAAGAAGCAGGCCAAGAAAAAGGCGACCCGCAAAAAGGCGACCAGGAAGCCGGCTCGCAAGGCTCGCCGCGTGAAGCGCAAGAGCGTCCGCAAGGTGGCGCGCAAGGCAGCGCGTAAGAGCGCACGCCGCGCGGCACCGAAGAAGCGCGCGCGCGCGAAGCGCAAGAGCGCCCGCGGCCGAAGCAGGAGACGCTAAGCGCCGGGGCGGCCTGGGCGCTCGTCAGACCCGCACGAGCGGCCGGCCGAAGTTTCCGCCCTGCATCGCGAGCAGCAGGTGCGCGGGGGCATTGGCCAGTCCCTCGACGACGTGGTCTTTGGCGGCGATGCGTCCCGCGCCGTGCCAGGCGATTGCTTCACGCAGAAACTCCGCGCGCCGATGTTCGTAGTCGCGCGCGCTGGCGCGCAGCACCTGTACCCCGTGCAGCGCTGCCGGTATCGCCGGCTGCAGGTTGTTCTGCACGATGCGCGCGCCAGGGGCGAAGTGGCCGCCGGCGACGATGTTCTCGAGCAGACTCCCGCCCACGTTGTCGAAATACACGTCGACACCGTGCGGCGCGAGTTGCTTCAGCCGCGCGCTCAGGTTCTCCGCTGAGTGGTTGATGCAGGCCGAGAGGCGTGCGTGACGGGTCACCCAGTCGCATTTTTCCCGCGAGCCCGCAATTCCTATGGCGCGCGCGCCCTTGAGCATGGCGATCTGTCCGGCCATCGCGCCCGCCGCGTTCGCCGCCGCGGAAACCAGCACGGTCTCCCCGGGACGCAGCCGCGCGGCATCGAGCAGGCCGAAATAAGCCGTCATGCCCGGCACTCCCAATACCCCCAGGGCGGTCGAGGCAGGCGTCTGGCCCGGATGCAGCAGCCGCGCGTGCTGGCCGTTTGAGACGCACAGCTGCTGCAAGCCGCAGTCGAGTTCGACCAGGCTGCCGACGCCGAAGACCTCGTGGCGCGAGTCGATCACCTGGCCGACGCCGCGCGCCGGCACCAGGTCGCCGGGCTTCGCCGCTGCCGGTGAGGCGCCGCCTGGCATGCACACGAATGGATCGAGTGCCAGCCAGATCGCCCGCGCGAGGAAAGTGCCATTGGTAAGGGTTGGCCGCGGCGCCTCGATCAGCTCCAGGTCGGCGGGCTGGGCGGGCGGACGCTTGATCCGGATCTGCAGGTTGGAGGTCAGCGGGGGCACCTTACTGCGCCTGCGCTTCCGCGGCGCGCCGCTGTTCTTCCGCCGCGCGGTTGGCAGCATCGAGCTGTTCCCGGACGCGCTCTTCGGTCTGCTTGGCCTGGGCGGCCTGCTGCGAAGCGGCTGCCGCGGCGTCGGTCGCGGTGACCGCGGTGCCGGCCAGCCCGCAGCCGCTCAGGGCGGCCAGCAGCAGCGAAAACGCCAGTGCGTAACGCATAGTTCCCCCCAATGTACGCGCCCGGACCCGTTACGCAAGTACGCCTGCGAATGGCACTATTGTTCACATGCCAAAAGGTACCATCCGCCGCGACAGCATCAGCGTTGAACCGCGCGTGCGCCGCGGTTACTTCGAATGCCGTTACGGCCAGCTTCATGTTCACCACGTCATGCCCGGTGGTGGCGGCTTCGAGGAGGGCACGTCGCTCTTGTGTCTGCACGAAGTAGCGGGCTCGGCGCGCGTGTTCCGCCGATTTCTGACGCTGATTGGCCAGGATCGCTCGGGATACGCGCCAGATCTCCCGGGGTGTGGTGAATCCGATCCGCCACCCCAGCCGGCACGCATCGCGGACTACGCCGCGGCGATCGGTGACTTCCTCGACAGCATGCGCTTCAGGCACATCGACGTGCTGGGGCATCGCAGCGGCGCGCTGCTCGCAACCGAGCTCGCCGCCACGCGCGCGGCGCAGATCAGACGGGTGGTGCTGGTGTCGGTGCCCAGCGGCGATGCCGCGGTGCACTATCCGCTGCGCGAGCGCCTCGGCAGTCTGAGCCAACGGGTGCTGATGCTGCGGGTGCACGATGAGCTGTGGGACGCCACCGCACGGGCGCGCGAAGTGCTGCCGGCCGCGCGGCTCATCGAGGTGCGCGATCCGGGCGCTGATCCCTTTACCAGCGCGCCGGCGGAACTGGCCGACGCGGTGCTGGAGTTCCTGCGCGGAAACTAGGCTTTTCCGGACTCCTCTCACAAAATTTTTCGGGCACAGCAGGCTGCGTCCGCCGGCGGCGCTAGACTGCCGCAATCGTGTCGTCACCCCCCGCACCATTGGACGTCGACCTCGACAGCACCGCCGAGCTGCCGGTGCTCGATCCTGCGGGCGGGGAGCCGTCGGCGCCCGCCGCGGATGCGGACGTGCATCACACGGAAACCTGGGTAATGCCGCACGCGTCGCGCGCCGCGCTACCCGAGCCGGCCGCCGACGAGGCACGCGAGCAGCTCGAAAAGAGCCTGCAGGTTCTGTACGCGCGACTGTGCGACACCCAGGAGCTGCTCGCCGCGAAGGACGAGCGTGTCCGGCAAGTCGAGGAATCGTTGCAGGAAGTGCGCGCGCAGCTCGCCTCGGTCGAGGAACGCGCCGCGCTCGGTGCGAGCGAGCTCTCGCAGCTGCGTACCGGGCACGAGGAACTCATGGCCGCGGCCGCGCGGCGGCATACCGAGCTCGTTGCGCAGCAGCAGGCCGCTGACAGCGCCGCGGTGCGGCGCGCGACTGAGCTCGAGGGTGAGCTGGCTCGGGCGCGCGAACTGCTGGACGCCGCGACCGTACGCGCCACCCAGCTGCAGCAGACGCTGGACACACGCGAGGCCGCCGCGCGTGCCCGTGACAGCGCGGCCCTCGAACGCCGCCAGGCGCTGGTGGCGAGTGAACGTGCTCACGCCGCCGTCATGCGCGATCTCAACGTCGAGCGCGAGCGCAACGCGCTGTGTCTGGAGGCGCTGCAGCACGCCGAAAGCCGCCGCCTGATATTCCAGAGCGTGGTGTCGGACATGCAGCACGAGGTCGACGAACGTGACGCGTCGCTGGCGCGCCTCGGGCACGAGCTCGCAAGCCGCGACGCGCGCGCGCGCCAGCTCGACGCAGAGCTCAAGCGCCGCGCCGCGCCGCTGCCTGCACCCGCCGCGCCGCAGCCGCCGGCGCAAGCGGAGCTCGAGCCCCTGCAGGCAGAGCGCGCCGAGCTTGCAGCGGCGCTGGCAGCCACGCGCACCGAGGCGGCGACGGAACGTAAACGCGCCAGCGCACTTGAAAGCGAGCTCGCGGGCGTGCGTCAGGAGATGGCTGATTGGGGAAGCGTGCTGCAGGCGGCACAGCGCGAGCGCGGCGAGCGCAGCACCAGTGCCGCCGCCGGTGATGCGCGCGTGCGGGATCTTGAGCAGCAGCTGGCGCAACAACAAGAAGCGATGCGTGCGTTGCAGACCGAGAACGACAGCGGCCTGCTGCGCGCCCGCGAGCTGGAGGCGGATCTGCACGCGGCCGAGGACACCATCAATCGGCTCGAATCGCAGGTGCGCGGCAGCGGCGCGCGCCTGGAGGAGCTGGAGAAGGCCAACCGCCAGTGGCGGCTCACCATGGAGGAGCTCCGCGCGACCAGCACCGACACCGCCGCGGGCAACGGCGCGTTGCGTGCTGCCGCGGCGCAGGTCGGCGAGACGCACGATGCTGACGGTCGCGAGCCGATAGCCGAGGGGGCCACGCGGCTGTTGATCTCAAAGGAGCAGGGGCGCGAGATCGTGAACGTGCTCGGTCGCAAGACGAGTGTGGGACGCACCCCGGACAACGACCTGCAGATCGACGCCAAGTTCATCAGCCGCCATCACGCCGTCATCCTTGCCGGTCCCGTGCACACGGTGATCGAGGATCTCAACAGCACCAACGGCGTGCTCGTGAACGGCCAGCGGGTCGCGCGCCAGATACTCAAGGATGGCGACGAGGTAATCATCGGCCGCTCTCATTACCGCTTTGCAGTGCGGCGCGCGGGCGAGAAGCGCTGATCTGTTGCGGTGACATTAGCGGTCCTCTGACTCTCCTACGGCGCCGACCGTCTATACCCCCCAACGATTGTTAGAGGGCAGACGCTGAAGCAGCCAGACCAGAATCGGCAATGTAGCGAGCCGCGGAGCTAACCAACCACGAGACCTTCAAAAACGCCCCTGGCGCCTCGAAGGAGGCTGTGATGGAAGGGACAATCAGCGCAGCCCAAACCAAAACGACGATAACGAGGCCAACGGGTACTGCAGCGCGTCCGTAGAGCCGATTCACCACCCAGGCAAACGGAAGAGACACAAACAGAACAGTCGCAAAGTCAGCGAAGAATATCCACGCCAGTACAGAGGCTCGCCAAGACGGCAAGGCTTGCGGCCACCATTTCGGGACCGCAAGCGCGGCGTAGAATCCCATCACCGTCATGGTAGTAACCGCATACAGCACCGCCAACATCGCCGCGGCGACAGTCAGTAGGAGGCTACGCCGCGTCATCTGCCCTCTAACGGTGAAGTTGAGGGGCCGCACAGAAGCGCCCGATCGGAGCATCGGGTGCACACTGTTTTCCTGCACCCGCGGCGACACTACCGACTATCACGGACCCCTCCAACGATTGTTAGGGGGTATGGATATATCCCACCGAAATAAACAATGCGAACGTCCGCTCACGGCCACTTCCGGTCATCCGCCGCACGCGCCCAATCTCCTCTGAAGCGGACATTTCGTTCGCGTGTCGAAATCCTGGTACTCCAGCGGTCGCTGCTTACGTTGTGCAACGCCGCAGACTGAAACGATTGCAATTGTGGTTGCAAGGATCTAGAAGAATCGAGGACAACCGGGGAGGTCTCAAATGCCGGCGCGGTACGTTCGAGCATTGAAGGCGGTGGGTCTTTGCGCAACAGTTGCGTTGATCGCGGCGTTAGCCGGCGGAAGCGGACTGTCAGGAATAGGGCTTGCAGCCCAGGCTCAGGAAGCGCCGAAGCCGCCCGAGGCAGCTCACACGTCGAAGCCGACCGTCAGCAAGCCACCGCCAAGCGCGCAGGAACTGGAGCGATGGCGGCGGGCTATCGTGCACACAAAGCGACTTGAGAAGGCCTGCTTCACTGCCGAGTATCCCGCGACAACGTGGACCAAGGTGCCGTGTGGAAAACCCCCTGAGAGTCGGTTTCTTCCGGCAAAGGGACCGCGCCCCGAGAAGGCGGTCGGCGGCGGGATCGATGACTTCGCGCAACCGTCAGGGAACATCTCATGGGCGGAGGGCTCATTTGATGCCGTGCTCAACGTAAAGAGCGCATGTTCCGATGCGCTCCCTTACCCCCCCACGCCCAAGTGCACCTCCGGCAACCGGAAAAACGAGTACATGCTCCAGCTCAACACTAATACGTTTAAAACGTCGGAGTGCAAAAACCGCAAAGAATGCAAGGGCTGGGAGCAGTTCGTATTCAGCAATCGGTTCTGCGAGCAAAAAGAACCACTGATGAGAATACTGGTCACGCATGGGACTCTAGCCTGCGCATACATACAGTACTGGCTGATAGGCTACGGCAAGGATTGCCCTAAGAATTGGAATCCGTCGGATGGTGATTGCGTGGCAGACAGTCAGAACTCGGTGGACTTCGTGCCGCTCCTGGTGGACGACCTAGGCTTTATGAAATTGATGGGTGGGGTACCCGGAGTCCACGGGCAGGACGACACGCTGACGTTCACGTACAAGAACAAAGCCTATTCGGTGCCAGGGGATAGTCGTCTGCAGGGCCTGGGTCAGGGGTGGCAAGAAGCTGAGTTCAATGTTCTTGGGGAGGGCTACGGTTCTCAAGCTGTGTTCAACTCTGGATCGACTCTCGTCGTACGCATTGTGACCAACGCCGGGACACTCAGCGCACCACAGTGCTCCAACACCAGCACGGGCTCGACGGCCGAGACGAACAATCTGTTGCTCACCGCTTTGCCCCCGGGCCCCTGGTCCAAGGGCCCGGGACCGGCGCTGGTGTTCGCTGAAAGCAATGTGCCTGGAACCGTTCAGGTCAAGCCCTGTGCGAGCGCGAGCTTCGTGACCGTCGGTGGCACGAACTAAGTTTCTCGCAATAGCGCTGCTGAACGTGCAATAAGCAACTACGCCGGGTGCGGACACAGGAGTGTCGGCTCACGACGCTGCGCAACGTCCGCTGTCGTGCGGAGGCAACGTCGCAGCAATCCTGATGAATCAATATTTTCTCCAGCCGGTCTTCGAAAAAGTTGGGGCGACCCTGAAAATGTTTTCGCGTCCGACAAGCGGCCGCTCCCGCAGCACCGGGCTCTTCGTCGTACTCCGCGCCGCCCTGCCGGTATTGCTTGCGCCACCTGTCGGCGACGCGCCGATGGGCGATGCTGAACAGGTAGGTGACGAACTTGGCCGTCCCCGCATAGCGTTCCTTGCCGTGGATGACTGCTAGCCAGGTTTCCTGGAACACATCCTCAGCTTCACCCCTGTTGTTCGCCAGGAGATGGGCAACAAAGCGATGCAACCGGGCGTGGTAGCGAAAGTAGAGCAGACGAAACGCCTCCTTTTCACCGGCCTGGTATCGCAACATGAGGTCCTCATCCGTTGCGGTCGCTGCGGGATTAAGGGGCGGCACGCAGCTATCCCTTCAGCGGGCACCATGCTCGTTGGTGATTAATCGCCGCAGAGCGGCAATTGGGGTTATGCCACGGCCGTGATCGGTGATGGCACTCACGTGAGGCCCTACTTTGCCGGGGCTTTGCTCTCCAGCAGCCATTCGCGCCAGATGGCCAGCAGCACGGCGAGGATCACCGGTCCAACGAACAGTCCCACGAGTCCGAAGGCCGCCAGGCCCCCGAGGACGCCGAACATGACGAGGATGAAGGGAATCTCCGCCTCGCGGCTGATGAGGAACGGCCGCACGATGTGATCCGTCCAGCCGACGACCAGCGAACCCCAGATGAGCAGGCCAATGCAGGCCACGGTCTTGCCCGCTACGAGCAGCCACAGAACCACGCCGCCCAAAAGCGCCGGCACGGCGAACGGGATCAGGCCGCACACCGTAGTCAGCGCCGCCAGGAACACCGGTGCACCGACACCCGCGATCCAGTAACCGAGGCCAACCAGTACGCCCTGTACCACCGCCGCCAGTACCAGCCCGTAGACCACGGCCCTGACGGTCTGACCGATCGCCTGCAGGTAGTTGTGCACGCGTGGCCCGATTACCTGCTCGAGCGCGCGCGCCACCTGACCTGAAAAGCGGTCACCGCCGCGGTAGACGAAGAACAGACACACCACTGCCAGCACCAGTTTCACCGCGTTGCGGCTGACGCCGCCGATGATCCTGGCGATCTGCTCGAAGGAGTTGTCGGTGAGCTTGCGCAACTCGAGGCCCAGTGCCTGCGGATCCTGCGCGGCGCGCGCCGCCAGATCCTGCAGCTGCTCGCCGATCCACGGCAACTTCACCACCGCCGGCGGCAGTTGCAGACCGCCGGCGAGCACGGCGCGGCTCTCGTGATAGGCGTGCACCAGCTCAATGCGCAGCACCACCGCCAGCCACGCCAGCGGGACGATAACCGCGGCCGACACGACCGTGGTCATGATGAGCGCGGCGATGATGCCGCGCCCGCCCAACCGCCGCAGCACCCGCTCGTAAGCGGGCCAGCTGACGAAGCCGAGGATCCCGGCCCACACGAGCGGCACGATGAACGGCTCCATGACGCGGAAGCCAAGCAGCACCAGGCCTGCGAGCACCACCACCGTGATGAGCCGGCGCAGCCAGGGAGCGGACACGAAGTCTTCGACCATGCGAATGCGCGCTCAGCTCAGGCCGGCGGTGTCGGAGGCGAACATGATGAGTGCCAGCAGCAGGCTGCTTGCCAGGGTCAGGTTGCGCCGCAGGCTGAGCCAGGCTGGCGGCAGCACCGCTCCGAGCACCCGGTGCTCGTACAGCCAGAACCCGCCGAGTCCTGCGACCAGCAGGGCAAGTCCACGCTGTCCTGCGACCACGACCGCCGCGGCGCCGCACAATGCCGGGAGCAGCGCGACGCTGATGCGCGTGGCCGTCCACGGCAGGCGACCGGCGAGCGCGAGGCCCCAGTGCACTCCGCTGCAACCCGCCAGTAGCACTGCACCCCAGGCGATGGCGAGCCGTTGCGCAAGCTCACGGCCGGGCAGCTCCGGCAACAGGCCTACGCCGAGCAGGCCCAACACCAGGGGTGCGACACCCAGGTAGCTGGCGAGCTCAGCCGAACCACTGAGACTTGGATTTCCGGAGTTGTTCTGGGTGACGCGCACAGGTCAGGATCATGCCACGCGCCCCCGGAGCGGGCACGCTTGACGCCGCCCCCATGCCGCAGGCAGGCTTCGCGTCGATGTAAGGTGCCCGTGCCGACGTGCAAGCGGTTTTAGGTGACCGCGCGCGGCGGCAGGGTGAAACGGGAAGTCCGGTGTGGATTCGTCCAAAGCCGGCGCTGCCCCCGCAACGGTAATCGAGACCAGACGGATCACATGAGCCACTGCGCCTTCAGGGGTGCGGGAAGGCGATCCGCCGGAGAGTGATCTCCAACTCGAGAGCCCGGAGACCGGCCTTACGCTTCACCGGTGGGTGTCGCGGCGGGCGATGCTGGTCTTGCGGTGCCGCATCCCGGCGCCGGCCAGCTTCTGAAAGCCACAACCTCTCCGGGCCACGGGTGGTGTGTTTTCGGGAGCTTCATCATGTCAACAGGTCTCAGGGTGCGGCGCGCACAGCGCTGCGGCAATATTCTCGTGTTTTCCGGGCTGCTCATCCTCGCGGCCGCCGGTGGTCTCGCGCAGGCCGATGACCAGAGCGAACTGCAGATGGTCGTGATCACCGCGACCCGGATCCCGACACCGCAGCTCGACGTCGGCAGCAGCATCACCGTCGTCACGGCCGCCGACATCGACGCACGGCAGGAGCGCACCTTTGCCGACGTGCTGAAGGACATACCCGGCCTCAACGTCGTGCAGACCGGCGGCCCGGGCGGGGAGACCTCGGTGTTCATGCGCGGCACCAACTCCAATCACACCAAAGTGTTCATCGACGGCATCGACGTCAGCGACCCGAGCAATTCCACGGGCGCATTTGACTTCGGCCAGCTCCTCACACAGGACATCGAGCGTGTCGAGGTGCTGCGCGGTCCGCAGAGCGGCCTGTACGGCTCCGACGCGATCGGCGGCGTCATCAACATCATCACCAAATCGGGCTCAGGTCCCGCTCAGTTCACCGGCGCGATCGAAGGCGGCAGCTTCAGCACCTTCAATCAGTCGGGAACCGCGAGCGGCTCGGTGGGTGGCTTCAACTACAGTGGCAGCGTGTCGCACTACCATGCCGGCGCCACCCCGGTGACGCCGCTCGATCTGCTGCAGCCCGGCGAGGTCCGCAACGACGACTACGACGACAACCTCACCTTATCCACCAAGCTCGGCTATCAGTTCACGCCCGACTTCGACATCGGACTCGTGGGGCGCTACACCGACATCCAGCTGCGTACTACCGGCGAGGACTACGAATTCAACCCGCCGTATGCGGGCTACCCGGCGCCGCAGCACACGACCGCCGCGACCGACGAGTACGCCACGCGTCTGACCGCGCACCTGCGCTCCTTTGACGACATCCTCGAGCAGACACTCGGGCTCGCGTTCTCGCACGACCGTACCGACACCGTGGAGCCGCAGACGCCCGCGGCGCTCAACACCGGCGACCGTCTCAAGGCCGACTGGCAGGGCAACATCCGGCTTGCGACCACCGAGACACTCGTGACCGGCGCCGAGTACGAGCACGACGAGATCGATCAGCCGATCGACGCCGACGTGCACATCGGCTCCGGCTACGCGGAGCTGCAGTCGCAGATCGGCGAGCACTGGTTCTCGGCGCTCAACGTGCGCTACGACGACAACAGCCGCTTCGGCAGCAAGGCCACTTACCGCTTTGCGCCGGCGTGGGTCATCGCCGAGACCGACACCAAGCTCATGGCGAGCATCGGCACGGGCTTCAAGGCCCCGACGCTCAGCCAGCTGTTCCAGAGCTACCCGCCGTACTTCTTCGCCAACCCGAACCTGCTGCCCGAGACCAGCACCGGCTGGGATGCGGGTTTCGAGCAGGGCTTCGCCCACGGCACGCTGCGTATAGGCGCGACTTACTTTTACAATCGCATTCACGATCTCATCGACAGCAATGCCGAGGAGACCAGCTGGGCCAACATCGGCCGCGCCACCACCAGCGGTGTCGAGAGCTTCATCAGCTACCAGCCGCTGCCGCAGCTGACGCTGCGGGCGGACTACACCTTCACGGAGGCCTACGACGACGTGCTGAACCAGGAGCTGCTGCGCCGGCCGAAGAACAAGGGCAACTTCATCGCGACCTGGCAGCCGATCGAGGCGCTGAAGCTCAATGTCGACGTGCTCTCAGTCGGCACCTGGACCGATGTCAGCCGCGACGGCTCGATCTCGGGCCTCGACGCACCGGGCTATACCACTGTGAATCTCGCGGCGAGCTTCGCCATCAATGCGCGCCTCAGCGTGTTCGGGCGCATCGACAACCTGCTCGATCGCCACTACGAGAATCCGGTCGGCTTTCTGCAGCCCAGCCTCGGCGCCTACGCGGGTATCAAGCTGCAACTGTAGCGGTCCCCGGCAGGCGCCGCCGCTACGGTTGCCCAGGCGGGAGTGTTAGGCTTCATGCATGGACCAACCGCCGGATGCTCCCCTCGCGGCCAGGGGCCCGAGCGAGAACGAGCGCACCTGGGGCATGCTCGCGCACCTGGCTGCGCTTGCTGGCCTCGTCATGCCACTGGTCGGCAATGTGCTGGGTCCGCTGCTGGTGTGGCTCACCAAGCGTGAGCAGTCCGCTTTCGTCGCCGCGCACGCGAAGGAAGCGCTCAACTTCAATATCACGGTGGCGCTCGCGGGCATCGTCTGTGGGTTTCTGGCGCTGATCTTCATCGGCTTTCTGCTGGGCACCGCGCTGTTCATCGCCTGGCTCGTAATGACCCTCATCGCGGCGATCAAGGCGAGTGAGGGCGCGCCATATCATTACCCCGTGTCGCTGCGGCTGGTGAAATAGCACTTTAAATCAGCAAGTTAGCTGGTCTTTACCCGCGTACTGTATAGACGTACAGTACGCGGTATGAGGCGCTCGATCACGGGCAAGCAGGTGTTCAAGGGCAGGGGGGCGCTCTCAAATCCCCCCGGGCGCTTCGATCTGCAGCACCTCGCACCGGTCGATGACGGCTGGTACCTCGAGGAGACCCCCGACAGTATTCCCACCACGCTCGAGCCCGAGCGCGCCCGCTCGGTCATCAGCACCAACGACTCGCCGGATATTCCCTTTGAACAGTCTATAAATCCGTACAGGGGATGCGAGCATGCTTGCAGCTACTGTGCGGCGGGTGACACGTCAATTCTGATGTCTGATGGACGCACGCGCGCCCTGTCTGAGCTGCGAGTTGGAGATGAGATCTACGGCACCAGGCGCATCGGCCAGTTCCGGCGCTACGTGAAATCCCGGGTGCTCGCGCACTGGAGCAGCATCAAGCCGGCATTCCGGACAACGCTGGAGGACGGCACTTCGCTCGTGTCAAGCGGGGACCACCGTTTTCTGTCCGATCGCGGCTGGAAGTTCGTTACCGGCACTGAACAGGGAAACAATCGCAGGCCGCATCTCACGACTTCGAACAAACTCATGGGAACGGGTGCCTTCGCCACGGCGGTGGAGAAGGGCGCCGACTACAGGTCAGGTTATCTGTGCGGGATGATCCGTGGTGACGGCCTGCTGGCGTCCTATTCCTACTCGCGCCCACGAAGGAGCCACGGAAACCAACACCAATTCCGGCTGGCCCTGTGCGATATGGAAGCTCTGGTGCGGGCGCGCAACTACCTTCTCGACTTCGAGATTTCGACCAATGGATTCGTGTTCCAGGCGGTGGCCGGCAACCGGCGCCCCATGTACGCAATCAGGACGCATGCCCTTGAGAAAGTGGCGTCAATTCGCAGCCTCATAGCGTGGCCGCTGTCTCCAACAGCACAGTGGTCGGCGGGATTCCTGGCGGGGATATTCGATGCCGAAGGCAGTCTTAGCCAGACCGTCTTTCGCATTCCAAACACCGACCCGGAAATCATTGCCTGGATTTGCCGGTGTCTGCGGGACTTTCGATTTACCTGCGTCGTTGAGCACCTGTCATTCGACAACCGCAAGCCGATGGACGTCGTGAGACTGAAGGGCGGCCTCAAGGAGCAACTGCGCTTCTTCCATACGGTCGACCCGGCCATTTCGCGCAAGCTCGATGTTACCGGGCAGGCGGTCAAGAGCGACGCTCGTCTGGGCGTCGTCAGTATCGAGCCGCTGAAAACCATGCGGCTCTACGACATCACGACCGAAACCGAGGATTTCATCGCCAACGGCGTGATCAGCCACAACTGCTACGCCCGTCCGAGCCACGCCTACATGGGTCTCTCGCCGGGATTGGACTTCGAGACGCGTCTCTTCTACAAGGCGGACGCCGCGCGCGTGCTCGAGGGCGAGCTGTCGCGTCCGGGTTATGTCTGCAAGCCCATCACGCTCGGCGCCAACACCGACCCCTACCAGCCGGTCGAGAAAAAAATGCGCGTGACACGCTCCATTCTCGAAGTGTTGGCGCGCACGCGCCACCCGGTGACCGTCATCACCAAGAGCGCGCTCGTGCTGAGAGATCTCGATCTGCTCGCCGACCTGGCCCGCGATGGCCTCGCGAGCGTCGGCGTGAGCATCACGTCCCTGGACGCGAACCTGAAGCGCACGCTCGAGCCGCGCGCCGCCTCACCCCAGGCGCGCCTGCGCACCCTCGCCGGTCTGCACGCCGCTGGTGTGCCGACGGGCGTGCTGGTGGCGCCGGTGATCCCCGCGCTCACCGATCACGAGCTGGAAGACATCCTGGCTGCGGCCGCGGCGGCCGGCGCCGGCTGGGCGAATTACGTTCTGTTACGGTTGCCGTACGAGATCAAGGACCTCTTTACCGAATGGCTGCAGCAGCACTACCCGCAGCGCGCGGCGCACGTGATGTCGTTGGTGCGCGCCATGCGTGACGGGCGCGACAACGACCCGAATTTCGGTTCACGGATGCGCGGCACCGGTCCCTATGCACTGCTGCTGCGCAACCGCTTCCGCGTCGCCTGCGGCCGCCTGAACCTGGTGACGTCGGCGCGCGATGCGCTGTGCACGACGCTCTTCCGGGCGCCCGGCTTGCGGCAGGCGCAGATGCAGCTCGGTCTTTAGTTGCTGCGGCCCCACGCCGCCCCTGCGGTTACAATATGAGCGGCGATGAACGACGTAGCCGCAAATCCCGGACGAGTGCTGAATGTGCGTTACACGCTGCACGAACGGCTGGGCGTGGGCGGCCAGGGCGAAGTCTGGCGCGCGCGCGATCCGCAGCGTGACAGCGACATTGCGCTGAAGGTCCTGCATCCGGTCCCGGCGCGGATCGCGCCGGCGTGGGAGGCGCTGCAGCACGAGTACGCGATCACCAGCCGCCTCGATCACCCGTACATCCTCAAGGTGTTTCCTCCCGAGGCCACCGAGGACGCGCTGCTGTTGCCGATGGAACTGGCCGCTGGCGGTGACCTGCGGCGGCTGCGCGGTGCGGACTACCTGGCCATCGTGCCGGTGCTGCTGGAAGTGGCGCAGGCGCTCGAGCACGCGCATGGGCGCGGAGTGATTCACCGTGACCTGAAATCCGGCAACGTGCTGCTCGACGCGCGTGGCGCGGTGAAGCTCGCGGATTTTGGCATCGCCGGCACGGTGCTCGCCGAGGGGCATGACCCCGCGCGTGGGGTGTCGCCATTCACGGCGAGCCCGCAGCAGTTGCGCGGCGAACCACCGACGCCCGCCGATGACATCTACGGACTGGGGGCGCTCGCCTACGAGTTACTGTCGGGTAATCCGCCGCACTACCCGCACTTCGACCTGCAGAAAGTGCAGCGCGAAGCGGTGCCGGAACTGACCCCGGTGGCACAGATGCCGCCGCAGCTCGGGGTGCTCATCGCCCGCATGCTGCAGAAAGACCCTGCGCTGCGACCCGCGTCCATGCACGAGGTCATCGAGGCGCTCGACTCGGCGCTCAATGACACGCTTACGTTTGAGTTCGAGACGGCTGAGCCGCCGCGTGAAGCCGCACCGGCAGAGCGCACCGGCAGGCACGCGGCCTTGACAGCAAGCCCGCCCGCAATGTCCCAGGCGACCGTACCAGAGGGCTTCCCCGCCCCGGGCGTAGTGGATGGGCAGGCGCTGTGGGAGGAAATGCGCCTGAACCCAACTCCGGCATTGGGCAGGCTCGAGCCCATGCGCAGCGGCCGGTCGGGCGCGCTCATCGTTATCGGTGTTTTGGCCGCGGCGGCCCTCGCCGCTTTTTACTGGCTGCCGCGCTATGCAGGATGGTCGCCGGCTGCATGGGTACACACCGACCGCGCGCCGAGTGCCGCAACGCCGGCCGATGCGGCGCCCAGCCCGGCAGCGGCGGTGAGTGCCGACGAAGCGGCGCTGCAGGCGCAACGCGCCGAGTACGAGCGCAGGCAGGCTGCACTCGAGGCGCGCGGCGCGGAGAGTTGGGGCGGCGCGGATTTCGCCACGGCCACGGGCCGCGCCGCCGAGTCGGTCGAAGCCCACGATGCGGGTAATCTGCCGCTCGCCCGGCAGCGGCTGGTCGAGGCCTCGCAACTGCTCGACGCCGTGGAGCGCGCCGCGCCCGCCGCGTTCACGGCGCAGCTCGAGGCCGGCAACCGCGCGCTCGATGCCGGGCAGCAGGACCTCGCGACGCAGGCGTTTGCTCTCGCGCATCGCATCGAGCCGCAGGATGCGCGCGCGACGGCCGGCCAGGCCCGCGAGCAGCGCCTCACCGGCGTGCAGCCGCTGCTCGCGGATGCGCAAAACGCGCTCGCTGCGCATCAGTACTCGCGCGCCGCCCAGGACTACACGCAGGCGCTGCAGCTCGATCCAAAAAACGCCCAGGCGCGCAGCGGCCTCGCGCAGGCCCAGGCCGCGGCAGGCGATGACAGTTACGCGCGTGCTGCGGGCGAGGGCTTCGCGGCGCTCGGTGCCGGCCGTCTCGCGGAGGCGCGCGCCGCTTTTGAACGTGCGCGCAGCATTCAGCCCAACGGCCCCGAGGCGCTTGATGGCCTGAGAAGGGTGAACGCGGCGGCCGGCGGCCGCGGCTCCGCCGACCTTCCCGTCAGCCCCGCCGCCGCTTTCACGGCCAAGTCCACCGGCGGTACCGCCACCGGGGGCGTCGACAGCCTGGCCAGCATGCGTAGTCATGCCGAGCAGCTCGAGGCGCAGGAACGCTGGGACGAAGCCGCGGCGCTGTATGCGGCGGCGTTGCGCGAGGACGGCTCGCTCTCGTTCGCCCAGGCTGGCAAGGTGCGCGCCGGGGCGCGTGCGCGCCTGGACCACGCGCTGCAGGCGCTGCTTGATCACCCCGACCGGCTGACATCCTCAGAGGTGCGCGAGCAGGCGAGCGGGCTGCTCGATACCGCGCAGGCGACCACGCCATCCGGCCCGGTGCTGCGTTCCCAGATCGCGCGGCTGCAGATTCTGCTGCCGGACTTCGACAAACCGGTACAGGTATTCCTGGTTTCCGACAGCGTCACGCAGGTGGCGATCCTGAGCGTCGGCAGCTTCGGCAGCTTTGAGCGGCGCGACATCACGCTCAAGCCCGGCACCTACACCGTTCTCGGCTCGCGCGTCGGCTACCGCGACGTGCGCCGTGAGATCACTGTTACTCCCGGGGAGACACAGACCGTGAGTGTCAGCTGCTACGATCCGATCTGATGGCTGAGCCGGACGCGAGAACGGCGCTCCTGGCCGGTGCGAGCGGACTCACTGGTGGGTACACGCTCGACGCGCTGCTCGCGGCACCCGACGTGAGCCGCGTGGTGGCGGTGTCGCGGCGCCCGCTGGGACGCGATCATCCGCGGCTTGCCAACCGCATCGTGCAGTTCGAGCGCCTCGAGTCGCAGCTGCAGGGCGTGAGTTGCGACGTCGCCTTGTGCTGCCTCGGCACGACGATTCGCCAGGCCGGCTCGCAGCAGCGCTTTCGGGCCGTCGATCTTGACTGCGTGCTCACGTTTGCGCGCGCTGCCAAGGCGGCCAAGGCGCAGCGCTTCGTCGTGATCTCGAGCGTGGGTGCGGATCCGCAGGCGCGCAATTTCTACCTGCGCACCAAGGGGGAGATGGAAGAACAGCTCGAGGGACTGGGGTTTGCGTCGCTCGATATCCTGCAACCCTCGCTGTTACTTGCCTGGCGTGCCGAGATGCGGACGCTGGAGCTCGGCGCGCGGCTGCTCATGCCGCTCGTGAACCCGTTGCTGGTGGGACGCTACGCCGCCTGGCGCGCCATCCCCGCGCGCACCGTGGCCGCCGCCATGCTCGGCGCAACGCGCTCCGGCCGCCGCGGCGTGCAGCGCTACACGTGGGCGGGTATTGAGGCGCTCGCACGGGTTACTTCCCGGGCGCGCGCCCGCTAGCTGCCAGCCGGCCGCGCAGCCGATGCGCCCGCGCACCGCGTCCCTGGCAGCCGTGGCGCTGCTGGTCGCGGCCTGCGGCAGCCTCCCGCCGCGTCCGGCGGCAGTGCCGGCTGCAGTGCCGGACGCAACCCCCGTGTCGGACGCACCGCTGCCGGCGCACTCGGATATGGGCGCCGCCCTGGTGCGCATCGCGGTGACGCTCATCGGCACGCGCTACCAGTTCGGCGGCGCGGATGAGGTCGGCTTTGATTGCAGCGGCCTGGTGCTCTACGTCCACGAGCACGCGGGGCTGCGAATTCCGCGCACCGCCGCCGCGCAGCAGCGCGCGGCGCGACCCGTGCCGCTGACGGAACTCGCGCCCGGGGACCTGGTGTTCTTCAGCAGCCACGGGCAGGCTGTCGATCACGTCGGCATCTACGCCGGCTTTGGCCGCTTCATCCACGCGCCGCACGCAGGTGTGGCGGTGTCGTACGCGGAACTCACCAGCGGCTACTACGCGCGTCACCTGGTGAGTGCGGGGCGCTATTGGTGAGACATAAGGCGCCGCGCGCGGCGCTGTCGCCAATTGGGCACACCATCTGAGAGCCGGGGCACACTTCCAGGCTTGACGGCGATCCGCGACGCTTTGACACTACCCCCGGTGATAAGGGCAAACCCGTCGAAAGACGGGGACGCAAAGCCACCGGTCTAAAGGACGGGTTCCTACGACGGCGGGGCTGCCACGATCGCGCCTTTCTGATGCGCGAGCGCTCGCACTCCCTTCCCCGTCGCACGGATCCGCTTAAGTGCAGTTGACCGTGGCGTGTTGGTTTCGCTCGGGGAAGTTATGACAGCAATACCTAACGTCGCGCCCGACGCTCGCTCGGGCGCAGAGGCTACGGCTCCGGCAGTGGCGAACCCCGGGCCGTTTGTTCTGAACCTGTGTTCCTCCTCGACGCCCATGGCCCTGGCGCAGACCGATCTGCCCGACCTCCGGCGCTTCACTTTCTTTGTCAGCCGCCGCTTTGAAGAAGGCCGCGAGCGCTTCCGCCTGCACATGGGTTACTTCGCCACGCTCGCCGAAGCCGAAGAATGGCTCGCGGTGGTGCGGGAGATTTATCCGGGCGCCTGGGCCGGTGAGTCGCCGGGTCGCAAGCTGCGTGAACGCGCCGCCGCAGCCGCAGCCGCGCAGGCGCAGCACGCGGCAGGACCGCAGCCGCGCGAGGTGCTTCCCGACCCGCTGCCGCTCAATGTGCCGGTCGTGCATGCCGCGGTTCTGCCGGCCGCACCGGCGCCGGTACAACGCGCTGCGCCGCGCGCGACTGCCGCGCCGGCCGCCGCTGCAGTAGTGCGTCGTGCTGCGGTTACCCCCACAGCCGCGCGCGCTGCGCCTCCTAAGGGGGGGCCAGGCCCGATGGGAGCTGCCGCACCTGCGCCTGCGTCTACCCCTGCGCCGCAACCCACGCCCCCCGCGGCTCGCGTAGTGCCGGCCGCCACGACCCAACCGAAGTCGCAGCCTGAGCCGCGCGCTGCGGTTGCGGCGACGCCTGCTGCGCCCCCGTCGGGCCGCAAAGGTGTGTTTGAAGATTCCAACGTGCGCGAAGTGCTGGCGGCGCTCGGCGATGCGAGCGCGACCGGAGAGACGCGCCTGATGCGCGCAGCGCCGCCGCGCGCTGCCGCGCCGCAACCGCAGCCCGAGGGCGGGCTCAGCGACACCCAGGTGTTGAAAATGCTGGAGGCGCGGGGTGCGGAAAGCGGCCAGCAGGCCGCCGATGTGTCCGGGGGCGGAATTCCCTTTCTGAAGCCCGACGACACCGCGACGCGGCGCGCGCTGCTTGAGGCGGTCACCAACAACGCGCCGGTTGCGTTTGCCGTGCAGCTGCAGTGGTCGGTGCAACCGGCCGAACTGCACAAGGTGCCGCCGCTGGCGATTTTCAGCGCCTACACCTTGTATACGGTGGAAGGCAGCCGCGAGGGCCGCAAGTGGTACGGACTGCGGCTGGGCTTTTTCAGCGACGCCATTTCCGCCAAGCAGGTAGCCCACTACGTACGCTCCGAGTTCACATCCGTCGCGGTGGTTCCGGTCAGCCCGCAGGAGCGCGCGCGCGCTACCGAGCAGGACAAGCAGGCCGCCGCGGACGTCGCGGCGCCCGGTCAGGCCCGCGCCGGGACGGATGAGTTCAAGCTGCTCGACGATGACGGCTCGCGCAGCCTGTTGCCGCCGCCAGGGCCGCCACCGGTACTCGCCGCCGACCGGGCTGCTGCGAAGTTTGCCGGGAAGACGGGGGCGAAGCCGCAACCCAAAGTCGCGGTCGGGCGGGTGGTGCGCCAGGGCACGGCTACGGGCGTGCGTGGCAAGGGCGGTGGCACGGTCGGCGCTCGCGACCGGCGCGGTGCGCAGACGCTCGAAGAAACGCTTGAGATCCTGGGCGCGAGCGCCCTCACCATCGACAACGGCAGAGGCGAGACGCTCAATGACACGGGTGTGCGCCACCTGCGCATCGAGGCACAGAAGAATTCGCCGTTCGCGCGCCTGCTCGAGCGTTTGAGCGAGCGCGTGAAGAAGGCGTAGACCCTAAGGTGGATCGCCACGGCGATCAGCCTTTACCGAACAGCTTGTCCAGCGCGGAGCGCGACTTGTCCACCTCGGCGGTGTTGGGCGGGACGTAGGCCGCCGCGCGCGGCTTGAAATGATCGCAGAAGTTCGCGTGCGTCTTGTCGCTCACTTCCTCCGCGGTCGGCTCGCGGCAGTGCTTGGCAACGCGGGTGTCGTAGTCGACGCACATGCGGCAGACGTGCAGCTCGGCGTGACATTGCAGGCATTCATCGAGCCGTCGTAGCGGCAGACTCAATTCCGCCAGCGACGCGCCGCATTTCCAGCAGACCAGGTTGTGGGCCATGCCGGCAAGCGTACTACCGGGCGGGACTTTGCGCCGCGGTCGTGTGCGGCAGCGCCGGCGCGCGCGGCGCTTCTAAGGATCGCGTTGCAGATTCATCTCGAAGAAGCCAACCATCCCGCCTTTGCCGTCAGGCGCCTCGCCGGTCTCGTGCCAGTGACCCGACGCGTCGACGCTGATCGTGAAGCGCACCGGTCCCGGGTACCAGCGCAGCGTGCCGGGACTCAAGAGCTCGGCCTTGAAAGTGCCGGCACGGCCCTGCGCGTAGGAATAGAAACTGTATTCGCCGCTGCCATCGTTGTAGGACACCAGCGCGTTGGCCTGGAACTGCGGTTTTGCCGGGTCGGCTGGCGTGAAGCCCCGCCCCTCGATGGCAAGCAGCAGGCCGTCCTGCAACATCGCGATCGTTTCGGTCTGGTGAAACTCGGCGCGTCCGCGCGGGCCCTGGATCCAGCCGTCGCCGTGCCATTTGCCAACCAGAAAGGCCAGTTTGCTCATGGCGAGCTTCTGCGCATCCAGATCGGGCGCTGCGTGCCCGGCATCGGCAGCTTGCGCGACGGCCAGCGGCAGGCACATTGCAAACACACTCAACGCGAGTCTCAGGCGCATGACGATTTTCCGGTTGGTAGTGCCGGCGTCAGGGTGCCGCGCGGGGCCGCCATTGTCTTGAAGAAAACGGTCACGGGTCGACGATGCGCTCGTGGCGAATGCTGCGGATATAGGCATCGACCACCTGCGGCGGCACGCCGAAGACCTCGCGAAACTCGCGGATCAGATGCGCCTGGTCGGCGAAGCCCACCTCGGCGCTGAGCTGCGACCAGCGGGATTTCATCTCGCGCAGCGCCTCTACAAAGGCGCGGCGCACGCGACGCGCACGCGCAAACTCCTTGGGCGACAGACCGACCTCGCGCGCGAAACGCCGGCGCAGTTGCCGCGGGCCGAGACCCAGGCTCGCAGCCAGCTCGCGGACGACCACACGCCCGCCGGCATCCGCAATGGCACGCGCGGCAGCGACGGCGACCGTGTCCAGCGGCTGCGCGGCCGCGAGCCACTGTTCGATGGTCGGCCGCAGCCGCCGCCTGGCGTCGGCGAGGTCGGTATATCCGGCCAGCACTGTGCGCAGATTGCGGGCGTCGAGCCGCGTCTTGAGCAGCGGCAAAGAGCGGCCGCGAAGCGCGCCCGCCTCGAGACCCAGGACTGAGCGCACCACGCCGGCGCACAGACGCACGCCTAGCCAGCGCCGCGCGCAAGTGAGGTGGACTTTACGCGCCTCGACGCCGGGGCCGTTGACGGCCACGCCCCACTCACTTGCGCCCGCATCTTCGAAGTACGAAAGCGACACGGTGCCATCCGGAACGATCACGTGCTCAAAAGGCAGGATGTCGTGTGACTGCACCTCAAAACGCCAGTAGCACGCCACGATGTGGCGCTGGCCGGGGAGCGGTTCCAGTTCCTCGTAGATCACTGGCGCGTGCGCGTGCGCAGAAACTCCTGCAACACGCGGCCGGTGTGCGATTGCCTGGCACGGCGTGCAATCTGCGCTGGCGGCCCCTGCGCGACGATGCGGCCGCCCGCGTCGCCGGCTTCCGGCCCCAGGTCGAGGATCCAGTCCGCTTCCGCCATGATGTCGAGGTTGTGCTCGACCACCACCGCAGTGTTGCCCGCGGCGACCAGGCGGTGCAGCACGTGGATCAGTTTCTCGACGTCCGCCATGTGCAGGCCGACGGTCGGCTCGTCCAGTACATAAAGAGTGCGCCTGGCCTGCTGGCGCGGGCCGCGCGCGACCTCATCGCGCACCTTGGACAGCTCGGTGACGAGCTTGATGCGCTGGGCCTCGCCGCCGGAGAGCGTCGGGCTCGGCTGCCCGAGCGTGAGGTAGCCGAGACCGACGTCCTGCAGCAGCTTGAGCGCGTGATGCACCCGCGGGTGGGCCGCAAAGAACCCGACCGCATCGTCCACGTCCATCGCCAGCACATCGCCGATGCTCTTCTCGCGCCACAGCACCGCCAGCGTCTCGGAGTTGAAGCGCCGCCCGCCGCACACATCGCACAGCACCTTCACATCCGGCAGGAAGCTCATCTCGATGGTCTTCACACCCTGGCCTTCGCACGCTTCACAGCGTCCGCCGGCGGTGTTGAACGAGAAGCGGCTGTTGGTATAGCCGCGAATGCGCGCCTCGGTAGTGCCGGCATAGATGCGCCGGATCTCGTCCCAGAAGCCGATGTAGGTTGCCGGACAGGAGCGCGGTGTCTTGCCGATCGGGGTCTGGTCCACCTCCAGCACCCGGTCGAGGTGCGCAACTCCACGCACTGCCTTGCAGCCGATCAGCTGCACGCCGGGGGCCCGCCTGGCGCCCGCGGCCCGCCTGCGGCCGCGGCCCACGGGGGTGTTCTCGGCCAGCAGCCTTCGTAGGTTGGCGTACAGCACATCGCGCGCCACGGTTGACTTGCCCGAGCCGGAGACGCCGGTAATTACCACCAGCCGGCCGAGCGGGATGCGCACATCGCGGCCGCTGATGTTGTGCAGCGCCACCTGCTCGAGTGTCAGGCAGGGCGTCGCGCCGTTCACGGCGCGCAGCGGCTGCGCCGGGTGCAGCAGTGGTTCGCGCAGGAAACGGCCCGTGACCGAGCGCGGGCTGCGCATGAGATCCTGCACCGTGCCGGCCGCGACCAGCTCGCCGCCGCGCACGCCGGCTTGCGGACCCAAGTCCAGTACGTGGTCCGCGCGCCGGATGGTTTCCTCGTCGTGCTCGACGACCACCAGGGTGTTGCGGTTGCCGGCGAGTTCGGTGAGGGCGGCGAGCAGGATCTCGTTGTCGCGCGGGTGCAACCCGATGGTGGGCTCGTCGAGTACGTAGCACACGCCCTGCAGGTTCGAGCCGAGCTGCGCTGCGAGCCGGATGCGCTGCGCTTCGCCGCCCGAGAGCGTCGGCGCAGCCCGATCCAGCTGCAGGTAACCGAGGCCCACACGCTCGAGAAATTTCAGCCGCGCGCGGATTTCCGCCAGCAGATCGCGCGCGATCTGCCGTTCGCGTGTGCCGAGCTTGAGCGCGGCGAAGAATTGCGCGCCGCCCGCGACCGGTTCGGCCGCCAGCGCGGCGATCGAGCGCTCGCGGAAACGCACGTTGAGCGCGGTGGGATTGAGGCGCTGTCCCTGGCAGGCGCCGCACGTCTTCGGCTCGTGCGCGTACCAGTCGTTCCACCAGCGCTCCTCGCCGCTTTGCTCCGCATCGAACCCCGGCATCTCAAAACCGGTGCCGTAGCAACTCTCGCACCAGCCGTGGCGCGAGTTAAACGAGAACAGGCGCGGATCAAGCTCGGCGAAGCTCCTGCCACAGGACGGACAGGCGCGCTTGGTGGAGAACACCGTCACGCGCGCGGACTTCGGCGTCAGCACGTGCACCAGCCCCTTGCCGAAATCCAGCGCGCGGGCGAGTCCGGCGCGCAGTGCGCCTTCGGTCTTCACGCCGACATTGACCTCGGCCACTGGCAACTCGATGGTGTGCTCCCGGAAACGCGACAGGCGCGGCCACGGCGACGTCGGCAGCGGCTCGCCATCGACGCGCAGCGTCCGGAAGCCCTTCTTGGCGGCCCACTTGGCGAGATCGGTGTAGTAGCCCTTGCGTGCGATGACGAGCGGCGCGAGCAGCGTGAGCGAGCGGCCCTTGTAGTTGCGCAACAGGCGCGCGGCGATCGAGTCGGGACTCTGCGGCTCGATGGCGACATTGCAGTCGGGGCAGTACTGGGTGCCGAGCTTCACGTACAGCAGGCGCATGAAATGATAGATCTCGGTCAGCGTGGCCACGGTGCTCTTGCGGCCGCCGCGACTGGTGCGCTGCTCGATGGCCACCGTGGGTGGGATGCCGAAGATCGCGTCCACGTCGGGGCGCGCGGCCGGTTGCACGAACTGCCGCGCATAGGCGTTGAGGGACTCCAGATACCGGCGCTGGCCTTCGTTGAAAAGAATGTCGAAGGCGAGCGTCGATTTGCCGGAGCCCGACACCCCGGTGATCACCGTGAAGCAATCGCGGGGGATCTCGACGTCGATGTTCTTGAGGTTGTGCTCGCGAGCCTTGTGAATGACCACCGCGTTGCGCTCGCGGCCGTTGCCGGCGCCATAGCGCGCGCGCGGTTCGGCAACCGCGGCCTGCGCAGCGCTCGCCGCAACCCCTGCCGCGGGCGATAACGCCTGCTCATAGGCCGCGAGCGCCTGGCCCGTGAAGGAGTCCGCCTGCGCGCGCACCTGCGCCGGGGTTCCGCTGCAGACGATGTGCCCGCCGCGCTCGCCGCCTTCGGGACCCAGGTCGATGACCCAGTCGGCGGCACGGATCACGTCGAGGTTGTGCTCGATTACCAGCAGCGAGTGTCCGGCGATCAGCAGCTTGCGGAAGGCCTGCAGGAGTTTCGCCACGTCCTCGAAATGCAGCCCGGTGGTCGGCTCATCGAACAGAAACAGCTTGCCGCGATGGGTGGTGCTGGAAAGCACCGAGCCGGCCTGCGCGAGATGCCCGGCGAGCTTCAGCCGCTGGGCTTCCCCGCCGGAGAGTGTTGGCACCGGCTGGCCGAGCTTCAGGTACTCCAGTCCCACGTCCGCGAGCGGCGCGAGGCGCGCCGCCACCTCGGCGGCGTCGGCAAAGAACGCGCGTGCTTCGGTCACGGTCAGGTTGAGCACGTCCGCGATGCTTAGGCGGCGGCCATCGGCACCTTCGCGCCGGATGTCGAGTACTTCATCACGGTAGCGGCGGCCGTCGCAGTCCGGACAACGCAGGTACACGTCCGAGAGGAACTGCATTTCAACGTGCTCGAACCCGTTGCCGCTGCAGGCCGGGCAGCGCCCGTTGCCGGAGTTGAAGCTGAAGGTGCCCGGCGTGTACTTGCGCTCCTGGGCGGCGGGCTCGGCGGCGAACAGCGCGCGGATGGCATCGAACGCCCCGACGTAGCTGGCGGGGTTGGAGCGGGTGGTGCGGCCGATGGGATTCTGATCGACCATCACCACATCATCGATCAGCTCCGCCCCCTGCAGGCCCGTGAACTGCCCCGGCGCCGCGGTCGGCTTGCCACGGTACTTGAGGAGTGCCGGGTACAGCACGTCCTCCACCAGCGTCGACTTGCCCGATCCTGACACGCCGGTGATGCACACCAGGCGCTTGAGCGGAAAGCGCACGTCGAGATTCTTGAGGTTGTGCTCGGTCGCCCCTTTGAGTTCCAGCCAGCGGTTGGAGCGCGCGTCGGCGATCACGCCGCCGTCGGCCACGCCGTCGACCGGCGGCCGACCCGCGCGCGCGCTGTAGGCTTTTGCAACGGGTGCGACGCGCTTGTGTCCGCCGAGGTAGCGCCCGGTGAGCGAGTCGGGGGCGGCGCGGATTGCGGCCGGGCTGCCGAAGAAGACAATTTCCCCGCCGCGCTCGCCGGCGCCGGGACCCAAGTCGAGGATGCGGTCAGCCTCCAGCATGATCTGCGGATCGTGTTCGACCACCACCAGCGAGTTGCCGGCATCGCGCAGACGTTTCATCACGCCGATGACGCGCTGCATGTCGCGCGGGTGCAGGCCGATGGAGGGCTCATCGAGCACGAACAGGGTGTTGACGAGCGAGGTGCCGAGCGCGGTCGTGAGGTTGATGCGCTGCACCTCGCCGCCCGACAGCGTGCGCGATTGCCGGTCGAGCGTGAGATACCCGAGACCGACGTCCGCGACGTAGCGGAAGCGTCCACGGATTTCGCCGAGCAAAAGATCCGTGGCCTCATCGAGCGGCTGCGGCAGGGTAAGGCTGCGGAAAAACTCGTGGCTGCGCTCCACCGGCAGCAGCATCAGGTCGTGAATCGACAGGCCCGGCAGCGCCGCCAGGGTGTCTGCACTCCACTCGACACCGTGAGGCCGGAAGCGCGGCGTGGCGCCAAGTGCGCGCTCCGCCAGCTCGCGGCTGCCGATGCGCCACAAGAGCCCTTGGGTCTTCAGGCGCGCGCCGCCGCAGGCGCTGCAGGGCGTGTAGGCGCGATAGCGCGACAGCAGCACCCGCACATGCATCTTGTAAGCGCGCGTCTCCAGCCAGGCAAAAAAGCGCTTGGCTCCGTACCACACCTTCTTGGTCCAGGCGCCTTCACCCTCGATCACCCACTTGCGCGCCTCGGCGGGCAGGTCGCGCCAGGGCGTATCCAGGGGAATGCTGCGCAGCTTCGCGAACTTCTCCAGATCCTCCTGGCACTCGGCATAGGACTTGGTCTGCCAGGGCTTGATCGCCCCGCCGCGCAAGGACTTGGTCTCATCGGGTATCACCAGCCCGTAGTCAATGCCGATGGTGCGGCCAAAACCGCGGCAGGCTTCGCACGCGCCCAGCGGCGAATTGAAGGAGAACAGGCTTGGCGTCGGCGTCTGGTAGGCAAGATCGCACTGTGCGCAGTGCAGCTCACTGGAAAAACGCCAGGTGTCGAGGCGCTGCGGTGTTTCAGCGTCATCCACCACCTGCAGATTGACGCGTCCGCGGCCCACGCGCAGCGCCGCTTCCAGTGATTCGAGCACCCGCCCGCGCTCCGCGCTGCCCGCGCGCAGCCGGTCCTGTACCACTTCGAGTGTGACCGCCGGGGCGCGCGCCGCGCTGCGCTTCTTGCGGCGCGCGGACGCGGACGCAGGCGTCGGCGCGGCTGGCGCCGCAGGTGCATCGCTCGTAGCGCCGGGGGCCTCAAAGAACCGCGTATAGCCCTGCCTGGCGAGCAGGTCACGTACCTCGGCGACGCTGAAATTCTCAGGCACCGGCACCGGAAAGCTCACGAGCAGCCGCGGGTCACCGGCGCGCTGGGCGCGAGCGCACAGCTCCGCGTAGATGCTCTCGGCGCTGTCGCGCCTAACTGGGTTGCCGCAGCGCTGGCAATGCAGCACCGCCGCCCGTGCGAACAGGAGCTTCAGGTGATCATTGAGCTCGGTCATCGTTCCAACGGTGGAACGTGAGGTGCGTACCGGGTTGGTCTGATCGATGGCGATCGCCGGCGGGATGCCGCGGATCGAATCGACCTGCGGCTTGTCCATGCGGTCGAGAAACTGCCGCGCGTACGGCGAGAAGGTCTCGACGTAGCGGCGCTGGCCTTCGGCGTACAGCGTGTCGAACACCAGCGACGACTTGCCCGAGCCCGACACCCCCGTCACAACGATCAGCTCGTTGAGCGGGATATCGAGATCGAGCGTTTTCAGGTTGTTCTGGCGCGCACCACGTACAAGGATGGCGTCGCGGGAGGCGTCGGTCATTCCGTTACTGTCAGTTAAAAGCACCCGGGCACAGGCTCTGTAAGTGTAATGGATTCACGCCGAGTGCAATCCAGTGTTATGGCGGCCGGTCTACTGTACGTGCGCACTCCCGCTGAGGCTCGTGGCAGGGTATTTGCGTGTGCCGGTAAGCACTTACGTCGCTTGTTGGGGACACGGTGGAGCTGTGGGCGTCCGGCGCTACAATCGGCGCCGCGAAGGTTTTTTCGCAGGGAGAAGGCGCATGCATTCACGAGTGCTCTCGGGTGTTGCCCTGGCCGCGGCTGCCGCGGACATTCGGCTTGCAAGAGCGCCAACAACAACTGCAGGGGCCAGAACTCCTGCAAGGGAACGGGGTTTCTGATGATGACCAAGGCCGAATGCGACGCCGCCAGGGCCAAGAGCCCGAAATGAGCCCTGCACGGCCATGTTGACTCACCCCGCGCTCGGCTTTGGCCTCGGACTGCGCGTCGATCACTACGACGCGATCCTCGCCGAGCGCCCCGCGATCGACTGGTTCGAGGTGCTCACCGAGAACTATCTGGTGCCCGGCGGCAAGCCGCTGGATTACCTCACGCGCTTTCGCGAGCGCTACCCGCTCGCCATGCACGGGGTGTCCATGTCGATCGGCAGCAGCGCGCCGCTTGATCGCGACTACCTGCGCCAGGTGAAGGCGCTGGCTGCACGCATCGAGCCGCTGTGGATCTCGGACCACCTGTGCTGGACCGGCATCGCGGGCCGCAATACCCATGATCTGCTGCCGCTGCCCTACACCGAGGAGGCGCTCGCACACGTGGTGGAGCGCGTGCGCACGGTGCAGGACATTCTTGGCCGCCGCATCCTCCTGGAAAACGTCTCCAGTTACGTGGCGTTCCGTGATTCACGCCTCAGCGAGTGGGAATTCCTGAGCGAGATCGCGGTGCGCGCCGACTGCCTGATCCTGCTCGACGTCAACAACATCTATGTGAGCGCGGTCAATCACGAATTCCAGCCACTCGAGTACCTGCACGCCATTCCGGTCGACCGCGTGCAGCAGATCCATCTCGCCGGTCACGAGAATCGCGGCGATTACCTCATCGACACGCACGATCATCCGGTGCCCGATCCGGTGTGGGAGCTGTACGCCGCCGCCGTGCGGCGCTTTGGAGCCGTGCCGACCATGATTGAGCGCGATGACCATATCCCACCGCTCGCCGAGTTGTGTGCAGAGCTCACGCACGCCCGCGCGCTGTGCGCACGCACGCTCGCGGGTGAGGGCGTGCCGCGCGTACCGCTGCTGCAGCCGGCCGCGGCGGAGGCGTTGTGACTCGCCTGGCGGGCGTACAGGGCGACTTTCAGGACTACCTGCTGCGCGGCACTGCGGCGGTGGAGGCGCACGTCGTCGGCACGGCGCGCGTGCCGGTCGCCACGCGCCTGGGTGTCTACGGCGGTGCCTACCGCGCCCGCCTCGCCGAGGCGCTGCAGGCGAACTTTCCGGCGCTCGCGAAGCTGCTGGACAGTGCCGACTTCGGGACGCTCGCGTCGCGTTACGTGAACATGCACGACTCGTCGTTTTTTTCCATCCGTTACTACGGCCATGAGCTGCCGCAGTTCCTCAGTCACGATCCGGATTACACCGACGCGCCGGTGCTGGCCGAGCTGGCGCGCTGGGAATGGACCATGACGGGCGCCTTCGACGCCGCCGATGCCACGCCGCTCACCCACGCCGCACTGGCGCGCTTCTCACCGCGTGAGTGGGCACAGCTGCGTTTCAGCTGGCACCCAAGCGCTGCGCGCCTGGGGCTGGTGTGGAATGTGCCGCAATTGTGGCAGGCGCTCACGGACGAGACCGAGCGGCCGGCCGCGACCGTGAACCGCGAGCCGCTGCAGTGGCTCTTGTGGCGTCAGGGGCTCACCACTTATTTTCGCTCCCTGCCCGCGACCGAAGCCCGGGCGCTCGATGCCGCCCGCGACGGCTGGCCGTTTGGCGAGCTGTGCGCGCTGCTGTGTGACGAGTTGGGAGAGACACAGGCGCCGATACAGGCGGCGCTGCTTCTGCGCGGCTGGATTGACGCGGGGCTCATCGTCGGCGCCGCTTAACGCGCCTCAGCCATAGCGTACAATTGCGGTCCGTGTTTGCGCAGGACCGTTCATGACGCTCTCTTCCTACGGCAACGTGCTCGAGATGATCGGCAACACGCCGCTCATGGCCGTGCGACGCATCGATACCGGGCCGTGCGAGCTGTTTGTGAAGCTGGAGAACCAGAATCCGGGCGGCTCGATCAAGGATCGCGTCGGCCTGTATCTCATCCAGGCTGCGGAAGCCTCCGGTGCCATCAAGCCCGGCGCCACCCTGATCGAGGCCACGGCCGGCAACACCGGCCTGGGGTTGGCGCTGGTCGCCGCCCAGAAGGGTTATCGCCTGCTGCTCGTCATCCCCGACAAGATGAGTCAGGAGAAGATTTTTCACCTCCGCGCCATGGGCGCCGAGGTCATGATGACGCGCTCGGATGTGAGCAAGGGACATCCGGAGTACTACCGCGACGTCGCCGAGCGCCTGGCGCGCGAGATGCCCAACTCATATTTCGTCAACCAGTTCGGCAACCCGGCGAACGCGCAGGCTCACGAGGAAACCACCGCGCCGGAGATCTGGGAGCAGACGGGTCATAAGCTCGATGCGGTCGTGTGCGGCGCGGGCACCGGCGGCACGCTCGCCGGACTGACGCATTATTTCGCGCGCACCGCGCCGCAAGTGGAACTGGTGCTCGCTGATCCGGCAGGCTCGGGGCTTGCCTGCTACGCCACCACCGGCAAGCTCCCCGAGAAGATGACGCCGTGGCTGGTCGAGGGAATCGGTGGCGACTCGGTGCCGCCGGTGGGGGACTTTTCGCGCGTCAGGCACACCTACAGCATCCCCGACGCCGAAGCCTTTCGCACCTGCCGCGAGCTGCTCGCGCGCGAGGGAATCATCGCCGGCACCTCCACTGGCACGCTGCTCGCGGCGGCGCTGCGCTACTGCCGCGCTCAGCAGCAGCCCCGGCGCGTCGTGACCTTCGTGTGCGACAGCGGCAACAAGTATTTGTCCAAGGTCTACAACGATTACTGGATGCTGGACCAGGGGTTCATCGAGCGTGAGCATCTGGGCGACCTGCGCGACCTCATCGCGCGGCGTCACACCGAGCGCGCCGCGGTGACGGTGAATGCCACCGAAACCGTGATGGCGGCGTACCGGCGCATGAAGCTCTACGACGTGTCGCAGGTGCCGGTGATGCAGGACGGCAGGATCGTCGGCATCGTGGACGAGGAGGACATTCTGCTGGAGGTGGTCGCCAATCCCGCGCACTTCAACGAGCCGGTGACCCGCGCCATGGCGAGCCACCTGGTGACCGTGCCGGTGAATGCGCCGATGGCCCAGCTCATGGAGATCTTCAGGCGCGGCATGGTGGCGATCGTCGTGCACAACAAAGAGTTCCAGGGACTCATCACGCGCATTGACCTGCTCAACTGGCTGCGGCGCCGGATGTAGGCCCAGGTCCCTAGCACGACTGACACAAGCGGAGGTAGCTTTTGCATGAATGACGAGTCCCGGGAGCAGCGCTTCGCGACGCGGGTGATTCACGGCGGGCAGCGCCCCGACCCGCTTACCGGCGCGGTGATTACGCCGATCTACGCGACCTCCACCTACGTGCAGTCCAGTCCCGGTGTGCACCAGGGCTACGAGTATTCACGCAGTGGGAATCCAACACGCGACGCGTTGCAGGCGGCGGTGGCGAACCTCGAGGGTGGCGCCGCCGGATTCGCCTTCGCCTCCGGGATGGCCGCGAGCGCGACGATCCTGGAGCTGCTCGACAGCGGCTCGCACATCATCGCCATGAACGATCTGTACGGGGGCACCTACCGGCTGCTGGAGAACGTGCGCAAACGTTCGGCCGGCCACCAGGTGTCGTTCGTGGATTTGTCGGACCCCGGGGCGTTCGAGGCCGCGATCCGTCCCGACACGCGCCTGGTGTGGGTGGAGACGCCGACCAACCCGCTGCTGAAGCTCGTGGACCTAAGCGCCGTGGCGGCGATCGCCAGGCGGCGCGGCCTCATCTCGGTGTGCGACAACACCTTCGCGACCCCTTTCATCCAGCGCCCGCTCGAGCACGGCTTCGACATCGTCGTGCATTCGACCACCAAGTACCTGAACGGCCACTCGGATGCGATCGGCGGAGCTGCGGTCGTGCGCGCCGATGCCGATCTTCAGGAGCGTATCGGCTACCTGCAGAACGCCGCCGGCGGGGTGTCAGGACCGTTTGATTCGTTCCTGACGCTGCGAGGGATCAAGACACTCGCGCTGCGCATGGAGCGGCACTGCGCCAACGCGCTCGAGATCGCCACCTTCCTCGAGCAGCACCCCAAGGTCGAACGCGTGTACTACCCGGGATTGGCGAGCCACCCACAGCACGCGCTCGCGCAGCGGCAGATGTCCAGCGGCTACGGCGGCATCGTCACGGCGGTGCTGCGCGGCGGGCTGGAGGCGGCGCGCCGCACCCTCGAGCGCTGCCACCTGTTTGCGCTCGCCGAGAGCCTCGGGGGCGTGGAGAGTCTCATCGAGCATCCGGCGATCATGACGCATGCCTCGCTCCCGGCCGCGATGCGCGCGTCGCTCGGGATCGGCGACGGGCTCATCCGGCTGTCGGTTGGCGTCGAGGACGTGCACGACCTGATTGCGGAGCTCAAGCAGGCACTCGCGTGAGCGAGCCTCTGCCCGTTGTGCTGGTGCCGGGCCTGCTGTGCTCGGCGCGGCTGTACGCGGCGCAGATTCCCCGCTTGTGGACCTGCGGCCCGGTGACGGTCGCCGATCACACCCGCGACGACAGCATGGGCGCCATCGCGCGCCGCATCCTGGCCGCCGCGCCACCGCGCTTCGCGCTCGTGGGTTTGTCGATGGGAGGTTACCTCTCGTTCGAGATCCTGCGTCAGGCGCCCGAGCGAGTCGCGCAGCTCGCGCTGCTGGATACCACGGCGCGTCCTGACGTGCCGGAGGCGATTGCCGCGCGCCGCGCGCAGATCGCGCTGGCGGTGAGCGGCCGCCTCGCGGAAGTGGCCGATGCGCAGTTCATGCGCCTGGTCCATCCGGCACGGCGCGGAGATGCAGACCTGCGGGAACTCAACCGGCTGATGTCGCAGGAGGTGGGAGCCGAGGGATTTGCGCGGCAGCAGACGGCGATCGTAGGACGCGTCGACTCGCGGCCAATGCTCAAGGACATCCGCTGTCCCACGCTGGTGCTGGTGGGGGAGGCGGACGAACTCACGCCGCCCGACCGGGCCGCCGAGATTGCCAATGGTATCGCCGGGGCGCGGCTCGTGACGGTGCCCGACTGCGGGCATCTGTCCCCGATCGAGCGGCCGGAAGCGGTGACGCACGCGCTGCTCGAATGGCTGCATACCTGACGCCCCACCCGGACGCCCCGGGCGACGCGGTGTGGCAGATCGCCGTCGAGGTGAACCTCGTGGCCAGCTCAAGCCTCAACTGCCAGTATTCGCTGCACGGCGACCTGGCGCGGGTGCGGGTACCCGGTACGCGCGCCGGCCGCCGCGCCGATGGCTTGTGGCAACACACCTGTTTCGAGATGTTCGTGGCCGCGGACGGTGAGCCGGGCTACCTCGAGTTCAACTTCTCTCCGGGCCTCGACTGGGCGGCGTACCGCTTCGGCGCATATCGCGAGGGCATGACGCCTGCGAATCTTGCCCAGGCGCCGGGCCTGAACGTGCGGCGCTCCGCCGATCGTCTGGATCTGTCGGCCACCGTGCACCTCGCGGGGTTGAAGGCATTTCCCCAGGCGCAGCGGCTGCGCGTTGCGCTCGCGGCGGTCGTCGAGGAGGACAGTGGTAGGCTTTCGTACTGGGCGCTGCAACACCCGCCCGGCAACCCCGACTTCCATCACGCGGATGGTTTCGCACTCGAGCTGAGCGGCGCATGAAGTGTGGCAACGCATGAAGTTTGGTATCGACCGGTTCCTCGAAGAACCACAGTTGCGTGAGCCGCTCGCAGGAAGGCGCGTGGCGCTGCTGGCGCATCCGGCGTCGGTGACGCGCGACCTCACCCATTCGCTGGATGCGCTCGCGGCCTTGAGCGACCTGCGCCTGAGCGCAGCATTCGGACCCCAACACGGTCTGCGCGGCGACAAGCAGGACAACATGATCGAGTCGCCGGACTACGCGGATCCGGTGCACGGCATCCCGGTGTTCAGTCTCTACGGCGCCGTGCGCCGGCCGACCGCGGCCATGATGAATACGTTCGACGTGCTGCTCGTCGACCTGCAGGATCTGGGTTGCAGGATTTACACCTTCATCACCACGCTGCGCTATGTGCTGGAGGCGGCGGCGCAGCAGCACAAGGAAGTATGGGTGCTCGATCGGCCGAATCCGGTCGGCCGTCCCGTGGAGGGACTGGCGTTGCGACCAGGTTGGGAGAGCTTCGTGGGCGCCGCTGCGCTGCCCATGCGGCACGGGCTCACCATGGGGGAACTGGCGCGCTGGTTCGTGGCCACACTGCGCCTCGACGTGAAGTGCCAGGTGGTGTCGATGCAGGGCTGGGCGCCTCATGCAGCGCCGGGTTTTGGCTGGCCGCTGGGCGAGCGGACCTGGGTGAACCCAAGCCCCAACGCGCCGAACCTGTGGATGGCGCGCTGTTATGCCGGCTCCGTGATGCTGGAGGGCACGACGTTGTCGGAAGGGCGCGGCACGACACGGCCGCTGGAGCTCTTGGGTGCGCCGGACCTGGACATCCCGGCGCTGCTGCGGGAGATGCAGGCGCTCTCGCCCGCATGGCTGCGCGGCTGCCGCCTGCGCCCGTGTTGGTTCGAGCCCACGTTCCACAAGCACGCGGGCAAGCTGTGCGCGGGATTGCAGGTGCACGTGGAAGATGCGGCGTACTACGACCACGAAGCATTCCGTCCCTGGCGGCTGTTCGCATTGGCATTCAAGGCGCTGCGGCGCCTGCGGCCGGACTACCCGCTGTGGCGCGACTTCCCCTACGAATACGAGCAGGGAAAGCTCGCCATCGATGTGATCAATGGCAGCGAGCTCCTGCGCCGCTGGGTGGATGATCCGGCGTCGACGCCGGCGGACCTGGACAAGCTGTTGGCGGCCGACGAGGCCGACTGGCTCATGCGGCGCCAGGCTGCGCTGCTTTACTGACAGCATTTGCCCGCAAGGAGCCCGCGCCGCGCGGCGTCTCATTCGTCGCTGCCAGCTCGCGGGTGCTGCGGGTCCTCGCGCGAATCCGGCTGCTTCCCGATGCTGATCGACACCGCCACGTCCCAGGCATTGTGAATCCCGGTAAACAGCAGCAGCATGGATACCGCGGCTACGCCGTACAGGCTTTGTTCCGTGCGGTGCACTGTCAGGAACGCCATGGCGAGCAGGGCAGCGTAGGCCAGCATCGGCAAGAGCGCGTGCCAGAGCCAGTCCTCGAGCACGGCGACATAGATGCCGGCGCGCCGCATGCCCGCGGCGACGGCGCCAGCGTAGATCAGGCCCACAGCGCCCGCGGCGCCGAACCCAATGCTCAGACTGGTCGCGGTCTGGTGTGGCGCGCACAGGAAGGCCGCCAGCCCGAGCACGGTGCAGAAGTGCACGATCGTCGGTGTGACAAAGGCGCGCAGGCCCCTTATGTTCGCCCGGCGCGCTTGCGCGACCAGCACGATGACAACGAAGGTCAGGCCCGTGAGCCCGGCCCCCGCCGAGCCCGTGATGACGCAGAAGTTGCTCCAATCCGCAAGCATCGCCGGCACGGGCTGCATACACGCAGACTAAGTTGATCATGCACCGGCAGCAACCATCAACCCCGTGACCCTCGCGCGCCTGCAGCCAGCTCGGCGCCGGCGCCCGAACGGGGTGTTCAGCGAGCGGTGGTGGCGCTATCGGTTTGCTGGAGCTCGCGCTTCTGGGCGCTCTCAGGGCGTTACGTCGACGCCCGCAGTTGGAGGTGGCGGGAGAACGAAGACCCGCCGGGTAATTTGCGCAGCGAGTTGCTCACGCGGATACCAGCGCGCCAGCACGTCCTTATCGAACAGTTCGGTGTTGTCGCGCGCGAACGTAACGAAATCAGGCGGCCGGGTCTGTTCCATGCGCTCGGCGATCAGGGACAGAAACGCGATCGTGACCGTCTGATTGAAGGCCTGCGGCTTTCCGGCCCGCAGCGCCATCGCGCGCAGCGTCCGTGAGAGGAGCCACACGGTTTCCGCAAAATCATGTCGCCGCAGCATCTCGAAGGCCATGCGCACATGCTCGCGATGCGGGAAGTCCGCGGCATCAATCTCGCCGCGCACGAAGCGCGCGAGTTCCGGGCACTCAGGGTGCATCCGCGCCGCCCTCGCGCAACTGATGGGAGTCGCGCGCGGTGAGGTCGAGCCCGTAGACGGCCTTCAGCGCTTTCACCTTCTTAAGGGTCGCGGCGGAGAAGGGCGCCTTGCCTTCGAAGGCGTGCAGGACGATGCCCTCGAGAAGATCCCCGAGTGACAGCTCGAGCTCGGTCGCCAGCGCCTTGAGGACCTTCAGCAGGTGGCTCTCGAGGCGCACGCCGGTCTGGGTGCGCGTGATCTGCTTCATGCGTTAAATGGTAACATAGTAACAATGTACCATCAAGGTGCGCCGTCTTCCCCAGTGCCCCGTGAGCCCAGGCTTGATCCATATCCCCATGGGGTATAGTGCGGCCCGCAGCGAATGTCGGAGAGGGTTCGAATCCGCCGCGCAGGTAGCTTTGGATAAAGGACTCGATGAACTTCGGCCGGCCCTGGATGATTGCCAGCCTGACAGCGCTTCTGATGACGTCTGGCATCGCAAGCGCGGCGGTCGATGTTGACTCCGGTGGGCAGCCGACGCAGGCCGCCGCGCAGGGATTGCAGGAGCAATCCAACGATCGCTTCTCGATTCACTGGCAGGCAACCTACGTGGAGCAGGAGACCTCGGGCTTCAATGCGCCCTACAGCGGACCCAATAGCCTTTCTGCCAACAGCGGCCGGGAAACCGTCGACACCACCCTCTTCGCCGGCGCGCGGCTCTGGTCGGGGGCGGAGGCCTGGATCAACCCGGAAATCGATCAGGGGTTCGGTCTGGACGACACACTCGGCGTCGCGGCATTTCCAAGCGGCGCGGCCTACAAGGTCGGCAAGGACCAGCCGTACCTGCGGCTGCCGCGCCTGTTTGTGCGCCAGACACTCGATCTCGACGACGACCGCGAGGACACCGGCGGGGGTGCCAACGCGTTCGAGGCCCGGCACAGCGCCAATCGCTGGGTATTCACCGTCGGCAAGTTCGCCGTAACGGACGTCTTTGATACCAACCAGTACGCTCACGATCCTCGCAACGACTTCCTCAACTGGGCCGTCATAGATGCGGGCACCTTCGATTACGCGGCGGACGCCTGGGGTTACACCGTGGGAGCAGCCGCCGAGTGGTACCAGGGGTCGTGGACGTTGCGCGAGGGCGTGTTCGATCTGTCCAACGTGCCGAACAGCCCCCATCTGGATCCGGGATTTCATGAGTTTCAGATGGATGTGGAGCTCGAGCGGCGTTACGAGCTCTGCGGCATGGGCGGCCGGGTGCTGCTTACGGTGTTCGACAACCGCGCACGCATGGGATTGCTCGATGAGGCGGTCGCGCTCGCGCAGGCCACCGGCACGCCGGTCGACATCGCCGCAGTGCGCAGCTACCGCAGTCGTGCCGGGGCCAGCCTCGGTCTGGAGCAACCGCTGTCGGCCGATCTGGGTCTCTTCGCGCGCGTGGGCAAAGCCGACGGCAACACGGAAATCTACGAATTCAGCGATATCGACCGGACGCTCTCCGGCGGACTGTCGCTGAAGGGCTCACGCTGGAGCCGTCCGGGCGACACGATCGGTCTTGCGCTCATCGACGACGGCATCTCCGCTGCACGCGAGCGTTATCTCAACGCCGGCGGTCTGGGCATCCTCGTGGGCGACGGCAAACTGCCGCATCCCGGTCCCGAACAGATCGTGGAGACCTATTATGAGGCGGCCCTGCTGGCACAGGTTCACCTGACTCTCGATTACCAGTGGGTCAACAACCCGGGCTATAACCGCGACCGTGGGCCGGTACCGATCGTCGCCGTGCGGCTGCACGCGCAGTTCTGATCAATCGGCCCCAGGGTGACCCCGTCGCCGCGGTTCTGTTCTAATGTCGGGTTCCATGCAGACCGCACGCGATATTTCCGGCTACCGCAGGCACTGGGCAGAACGCTTCGGCACTGCCCCGTTCCTGCCCATGTCGCGCGCGGAAATGGACCTCCTGGGCTGGGACAGCTGCGACGTCATCATCGTTACCGGCGATGCCTACGTCGATCACCCGAGTTTCGGCATGGCAATCGTCGGACGGGTGCTCGAGGCGCAGGGCTTTCGTGTCGGCATTATCGCGCAGCCGGACTGGCACAGTGCGGCGGCCTTCGCGGCGCTGGGTGCGCCGAACCTGTTCTTCGGCATCACCGCCGGCAACATGGATTCGATGGTGAACCGCTACACCGCGGACCGCCGCATTCGCAGCGACGATGCCTACACCCCGGGCGGCGCGGGCGGCAAGCGACCGGACCGCTCGGTCATCGTCTACGCGCAGCGAGCGCGCGAGGCGTATCGCGAGGTGCCGATCGTCATCGGCGGCATCGAGGCATCGCTGCGGCGTATCGCGCATTTTGACTACTGGTCGGAAAAAGTACGCCGCTCGGTGCTGCTCGACGCCAAGGCCGACATGTTGGTTTATGGCAATGGCGAACGCCAGATCTGCGAACTCGCGCACCGCCTCGCGGCCGGCGAGCGCATCGATGCCATCACGGATCTGCGCGGCACGGTGTTCGTCCGAAAAAATACGCCGACGGACTGGATTGAAGTTGATTCCACGCATCTGGACGCGCCCGGACCCCTGAATCCGCCGCTTGATCCTTACGCCATGGCGGCCACCGCGCCGGACGCTGCAGTAGCTGCGCCCGACGCTGCAGCAGCAGCCAACTCTGCAGTGGCGGTGCCGCCCTGCGCCAGCCCTGCGGCGGCGCCGGGCGCCGAGAAGGTGGTGCGCTTCGTGCGCCGCGTGAAGAACGCCGATCGCGGGCGCAGCGTTATCCGCATGCCCTCGCACGAGGCGGTCGCCGCCGACCCGGTGTTGTATGCGCACGCCAGCAGGATCCTGCACCTGGAATCCAACCCCGGCAACGCGCGTGCGCTGGTGCAACGCCACGGCGACACCGACGTGTGGCTGAATCCGCCGCCGATCCCGCTCACCATGAAGGAGATGGACTGGGTGTATGAGCGGGCGTACGCCCGCGCGCCGCACCCGTTCTACGGCGCTGCCAACATCCCCGCCTACAAGATGATCCGCTTCTCGGTCGCGATCCAGCGTGGCTGCTTCGGCGGCTGCACCTTCTGCTCCATCACCGAGCACGAGGGTCGCATCATCCAGAGCCGCTCGGAAGATTCGGTGCTGCGCGAGATCGAGGAGGTGCGCGACAAGGTGCCGGGATTCACCGGTGTCATTTCCGATCTCGGCGGCCCGACCGCCAACATGTATCGGCTCGCCTGCAAGAGCCGCGAGATCGAAAGCGCCTGCCGCCGGCCCTCGTGTGTGTATCCGGGCATCTGCCCGAACCTGAACACCGACCATGCGCCGCTTATCCGCCTGTATCGCCGTGCTCGCGCGCTGCCTGGCATCAAGAAAATCCTGATCGCCTCCGGGGTGCGCTATGACCTCGCGATCGAGTCCCCCGAGTACGTGAAGGAACTCGCCCAGCATCACACCGGCGGCTACCTCAAGATCGCCCCGGAAGCGCTCGCCGAGGGACCGCTGTCGAAAATGATGAAGCCCGGGGTCGGCGCCTATGATCGCTTCAAGGAGCTCTTCGACCGTTACTCGAAGGAGGCGGGCAAGGAGCAGTACCTAATCCCGTACTTCATCGCCGCGCACCCCGGTACCAGGGATCAGGACATGCTGGAACTCGCGCTTTGGCTGAAGAAAAGCGGCTTGCGCGCCGACCAGGTGCAGGCATTCCTGCCCGGGCCGATGGCGACCGCGACCGCCATGTACCACTCGGGCAAGAATCCCCTGAAGCGCATCACGCGCAGCAGCGAGGAGGTGCTGATCCCGAAGGGGCTGAAGATCCGCCGCCTGCACAAGGCGTTCCTGCGCTACCACGATGCCAACAACTGGCCGCTGCTGCGCGAGGCGCTGCGGCGCATGGGCCGCGCGGACCTCATCGGCAACGGCCGCCAGCAGCTCATCCCGGCTTACCAGCCGGCGGGCACCGGTGGGGCGCCGGAGGGCAGGCGCGTCGCGCCGGCGCGCCCCTTCCGCACCCAGCACACGGGACTGCCGCGGGTGCCCCGTGCCCCGCGGGGGCGGCGCGGCCCGCCGGCCTGAAAACCCGCCGCCCCGGACGCGGCCGGCCCCGATATACTATACCCCCCCCCGGTATACGTGGATTTCCCGTGGGCGTCCCGGCAATGACCAACTTCACCACTCTGCTGCAGCAGGGCAACTCCTGGCTGTTCGTGCCGAGCGCGATCCTGCTTGGCGCGCTGCATGGGCTGGAGCCGGGACACTCCAAGACCATGATGGCGGCGTTCATCGTCGCCATCCGCGGCACCCTTGGGCAGGCGGTGCTGCTCGGACTTTCCGCCACCGTGTCGCACACCGCCATCGTGTGGGCGGTCGCGCTCGGCGGGCTGTATTACGGCAGGCAATGGAACACTGAAACCACCGAACCGTACTTCCAGGTCGCCTCCGCGGTACTCATCATCGGCGTGGCGCTGTGGATGGTGTGGCGCACCTGGCGGCATCGGGCGGCCTTTGAAGGCCATGCGCATGACCACGACGGCGGGCATGGCTACGATCACGGCCACGACCATGCTCACGGCCACGCGGATGACGCGCGGCGCATCGACACCGGCCACGGCGTCGTACATCTGCAGATCTTCGAGCAGGGAGTGCCGCCGCGATTCCGCCTGTCCTCCGAGAGCGGCGTTGACTGGCCCGCAGACCAGGTGCAGATCGAGACCGAGCGCGGCGACGGCAACCGCGAGATCTTCAGCTTTCGCCGGCACGGGGGTTACCTCGAGTCGGTGCAGGAAATTCCTGAGCCCCATGAGTTCGTGGCACGGCTGCGCCTCGGGGAGCCCCAGCACAGCCACGACTACGATGTGGAGTTTGTCGAGCACGATCACCAGCACGCCGTCCGCTCCTACGCGCAGCTCGATGTGAGTGCGCCCGGCTACCAGGACCCGCACGAGTTGGCGCACGCCAACGATATCCGCCGGCGCTTCGCCAACCGCGAGGTCACGACCGGACAGATCGTCATGTTCGGACTCACGGGCGGCCTCATTCCCTGTCCGGCTTCCATCACCGTGCTGCTTTTGTGTCTGCAGCTGAAGAAATTCGCGCTCGGCGCCACCCTGGTGTTGTGCTTCGGCGTGGGCCTTGCGCTCACTATGGTGAGCTCCGGCGCCATTGCCGCGCTGGGCGTGAAGCGCGCCTCGAAGCGCTTCAGCGGCTTCGGCGAGCTTGCCTGCAAGGCGCCGTATTTCTCGGCTGCCGTGATCGTGCTGGTGGGGTGCTACGTCGGCTACCAGGGGTTGCACGCCCTTGCCTGAGGCGCGATTGCGGTCGCGGCCGGCGCGAGAGTAGGGTGCCAATGTGACACTTCTCCCACAGCGCATCGCGCGTTCCCGCTTCGCCGCGTTCCTGGCACTGGCGCTCGCTGCGGCGGCCGGCTACGTCGCGGGGGATCAGGCGCGCGCCGCTGACCCTCCGGCAGCCGGTGCTGCGGCGAAATCCGCGCCAGGCGTCGCCACGCTGCTGGAGATCAACGGGCCGATCGGACCTGCGACCTCGCACTACGTGGTGCGCGGGCTCGACGCGGCGCAAAAAAGTGGCGCTCACCTCGTGATCCTGGAGCTGGACACCCCCGGGGGCCTCGACAGCGCCATGCGCGACATCATTCGCGCGATCCTGGCTTCCCCGGTTCCGGTGGTCGGCTACGTGAGTCCCCCGGGCGCACGCGCGGCGAGCGCCGGCACCTACATTCTTTACGCCTGTCACATCGCCGCCATGGCGCCAGCTACCAACCTTGGCGCCGCGACGCCAGTCTCGATTGGCGGCGAGTCGCCGTCCGCCCCGGTGCCCGCGCCGCTCGGTAAGCCCGACAGCGGCCCGGACAGCAAGACACCCGGTGCGCCGGGCAGTGCGGCGCCTGCCGCCGAGCCCGGCACGGCGATGGAACGCAAGGTGGTCAATGACGCCGTGGCATATATCCGCGGGCTCGCGGAACTGCGTGGCCGCAACGCCGACTGGGCGGAAGCCGCGGTGCGCGGTGCGGCGAGCCTGTCTGCCAGCGCCGCGCTACGCGAGAAAGTGATCGACGTCGTTGCCCGCGATCTGCCGGACCTGCTCGCGCGCATCGACGGCCGCGAGGTGAACATCGACAATCGCGCCGTGCAGCTCGCCACGCGTAACCTCGTCGTGGTGCGCGAGAAGCCGGACTGGCGCACCCAGCTCCTGGCGGTCATCGCCAACCCGACCGTGGCCTATGGGCTCATGCTCATCGGCATCTGGGGGCTTTTGCTCGAGGGCTACAATCCGGGTGCTGTGCTGCCGGGCGTGGTGGGCTCGATCTGTCTGCTGGTTGCCCTGTTTGCGTTCCAGATCCTGTCGGTCAACTACGCGGGACTCGCGCTGGTCGCCGTCGGCACGGCCATGATCATCGCCGAGTTCTTCTTTCCGACCTACGGCTCGCTGGGGATAGGGGGCCTGATCGCATTCGTCGTCGGCTCGCTTATCCTTTTCGACACCGACGTGCCCGGCATGAATGTCGCGCGTTCGCTGATCGCCGGCCTCGCCACCGCGGGTGCCCTCATGATCGCGGGCATCGTTTATGTGGCGACCCGCTCGCGGCTGCAGCCGGTGACGACCGGCACGCAGGCCATGATCGGTGCCAGCGCCGAGGTGCTCTCGGACTTCACCGGCCGCGGCCGGGTGCGCTATGGCGGGGAGCTGTGGAATGCCAGGAGCGAGGCGCCGCTGCACGCCGGCGACGCAGCGCGCATTGTCAGGGTGGAAGGACTAACATTATGGGTTGAACCGCTGCGCTGAGCGCGGCCTGACACCTTCGGAGAATCGCATGCCGTTCGGGATTGCCATCATTGTCATCATCGTCGTGCTCGTCTTCAGCTCCATCAAGGTGCTGAACGAGTACGAGCGCGGCGTCATGTTCACGCTCGGACGGTTTACCGGCATCAAGGGCCCGGGGCTGATAATCGTGTGGCCCATCGTGCAGCAGATGCGCAAGGTGGATCTGCGCGTCATCGTGCTGAACGTGCCGAAGCAGGACGTGATCACGCGCGACAACGTTTCGGTGAAGGTGAACGCGGTCGTGTACTTCCGCATCGTCGACCCCGGCAAGGCCATCATCCAGGTGGCGAACGCCTTCGATGCCACCAGCCAGGTCGCACAGACGACGCTGCGTTCGGTGGTTGGCCAGCACGAGATGGACGACCTGCTGGCGCAGCGCGACAAACTCAATGTCGACCTGCAGCGGATTCTCGACCAGGCCACCGAGACCTGGGGCATCAAGGTTTCCACGGTTGAGATCAAGGACGTCGATCTCGACGAGACCATGATCCGCGCCATGGCCAAGCAGGCGGAGGCCGAGCGCACCCGCCGTGCCAAGATCATTCATGCGGAAGGCGAGGCCCAGGCTGCGGAGCAGCTGGTCGAGGCCGCCGCGGAGCTCTCGAAGCAGCCCGCCGCACTGCAGCTGCGTTACCTGCAGACACTCGCCGACATCGCGCACGAAAAGACGCAGATCGTCGTTTTCCCGCTGCCCATCGATCTCATCAAGCCGTTCCTCGGCTCGCACGGTGAATAGCGGGCGCACGCTCGCCATAGCGGGGTTACTGCTGGCACTGGCGACCGTGTGCGGCGCCTTCGGGGCGCACGCGCTGCGCGGGCACCTGCAGCCTGAGCGGCTACAGGTGTGGGAAACGGCCGTGCGCTATCAGTTCTTCCAGTCGCTGGGTCTCATCGGCATTGGACTTACGCTGCGCAGTGTCGATAGCGGCGCGCTGCGCGCCGCGGCAGCGCTGATCGTGGTCGGCGTCGTGCTGTTCTGCGGCAGCCTGTATGCACTGAGCCTCGGCGCCCCCCGTGCTGTTGGCGTGATCACCCCGCTCGGGGGTCTCGCCTGGATCGGCGGCTGGCTGTTGTTCGCCTGGGGCGCGTGGCGCCATTGAGCACTGTTGAGTCACGTCGTTATGGGGGGGCGCGCGATCCGGCGGTGAAGCCCGGCGATGATTTCTATCAATATGCCAACGGTCATTGGCTGGCGAGTCACGAAATTCCGGCTGACCGCACTACCTGGGGCGCGTTCGATGAGCTGCAGGAGCGCTCGCTGCAGCAGGTCCGCGGGATCCTGGAGGGCCTGGCGAAGAACGCCGCGCCGGGCAGCAACGCCCAGAAACTCAACGACTACTACCAGGCCTATCTCGATACCGCTGCCATTGACCGACTCGGCCTCACGCCCGCGCGCGCCGGCCTGGATGCCATTGCGGCCGCCAGGACGCCCGCTGACATCGCGCAGCTCATGGGGCGCCAGGAACTGCGGCTCACGGGACCGGTTGACCTCGACATCGATATCGACTGGAAGGATCCCGACCACTACATGGTGAGGATCTCCCAAAGTGGCCTGGGTCTGCCGGATCGCGATTATTACCTCAAGGACGAGCCCGTCTATCGCGAGCTGCGCACCAAGTACACGGCGCATATCGAGCGCCTGCTGAAGCTCGCCGGCGACAGTGACGCGTCAGCGGGCGCAAAGTCCATCGTCGAACTCGAGGGCCAGATCGCCGCGGCGCACTGGCCGCGCGCCAAGCGCCGCGAGCGCGATCTCACCTATAACCCGCACACGCGCGAGGAGCTGGCGAGCTTCGCGCCGGGGTTGCCGTGGCCGGCGCTGCTCGCTGGCGCGGGGCTGGAAACGCAGTCGCGCTTCATCGTGCGCGAGAGTGATGCGGTGCAGAAACTGGCCGCGCTCTTTAACGAGGTGCCCGTGCCGCGCTGGCAGACTTACCTGCGCTACCACTATCTGGTAGGCAATGCCGACGTGCTGCCCAAGGCCTTCGATGATGAAGTATTCGACTTCTACAGCCGCACTTTGCACGGCCAGCAGGAGCAGCGGGCGCGCTGGAAGCGCGCCGTGCGCGCGGTCGACTTGGGGCTGGGGGAAGCCGCCGGCGAGCTGTACGTCAAGCGCTACTTTCCGCCGTCCTCGAAGCAACAGATGCTCGAGCTGGTTGAGAACCTGCGCGCCGCCTACCGGGAGCGTATCGGGCATCTGCCATGGATGGGCGCGGATACCCGCAAGCTGGCGCTGGAGAAGCTCGCGGCGTTTCATCCCAAGATCGGCTATCCGGACAAGTGGCGCGACTACTCGGCCCTGGACGTGAAGCCCGGCGATGCCTTTGGCAACGTCACCCGCGCGGTGGCGTTCGAATGGCAGCGCCAGGTCAAACGTCTGGGCGGACCCACCGACCGCGGTGAATGGGGAATGACACCGCAGACCATCAACGCTTACTACAACTCTACCTTCAACGAAGTGGTTTTCCCCGCCGCTATTCTGCAGCCGCCCTTTTTTGATCCCAATGCGGATGCGGCCGTCAACTACGGCGGCATCGGCGGCGTCATCGGGCACGAGATGGGTCACGGTTTCGATGACCAGGGCGCCAAGTCCGATGCCCGTGGGGTGCTGCGCAACTGGTGGCAGCCGGCGGACGAGCAGGCGTTCCATCAGCGCGTCGATCGGCTCGACGGGCAGTACTCCGCGTTCGAGCCGCTGCCGGGGCTTAAGGTCAACGGCCGCCTGACCTTGGGCGAGAACATCGGCGACCTCGGAGGTGTAGCGGTGGCAATCGAGGCCTATCACCGCTCGCTGCGGGGCGCGGCCGCGCCCGTACGAGACGGCCTGACCGGCGATCAGCGCTTTTTCCTGGCATGGGCGCAGGTCTGGGAGCAAAAGCAGCGCGACGAGGACCTGCGCTCGCAGGTCACGAGCAACCCCCACAGCCCGGCGAAATTCCGGGTCAACGGGGTGGTGCGCAACGTCGACGCCTGGTACCCCGCATTCAACGTGCAGCCCGGGGAGAAGTTGTATCTGCCGCCGGAGGAGCGCGTGCATATCTGGTGAAGTCGGGGCTGCCGATCGATGTGGCGCTGGCGCCGTTGCGCCACGCGCTCGCGACCCACACCTCCGCCGTGCTGCAGGCGCCGCCCGGCGCTGGTAAGAGCACCATAGTGCCCCTGGCACTGCGCGATGAGCCGTGGCTGCGCGGCAAACGCCTGCTCATGCTCGAACCGCGGCGGCTGGCCGCGCGGGCGGTCGCGCAGCGCATGGCGCAGACACTCGGCGAGAGTGTGGGACGCACGGTCGGTTACCGCATGCGCCAGGACACCAGGGTCTCGGCCGCGACCCGCATCGAAGTCGTCACCGAGGGCGTGCTGACGCGCATGCTGCAGAACGACCCGGGGCTCGACGGCGTCGGGGCGGTCATTTTCGATGAGTTCCATGAGCGCAGTCTGCAGGCGGACCTGGGGCTCGCGCTGAGCCTCGACGCGCGGGCGAATCTGGTCCCGCAATTGCGGCTGCTGGTCATGTCGGCAACGCTGGACGGCGCCGCCGTCGCCCGCCTGTTGGGTGACGCGCCGGTGATCACGGCGGCAGGGCGCGTATTTCCTGTGGAAACACGCTATGCCGGCAAGGGGTTGCCGCTGTTGCCCGCGGCGGGCGCGTTCGGGTCACGGCCGCAGGACTCGCCAGAGCGGTTCATCGCGCAGTTGACGCTGCGCGCGCTGCGCGAGGAGCAGGGCGACGTGCTGGTGTTCCTGCCCGGCGCAGGTGAGATCCGCCGCGTGCAAGCCGCTCTCGCCGGTACTGCAGGCGTCACGGTGCTGCCGTTGTTCGGCGACCTGACAGCCGAACAACAGGACGCCGCGCTCGCCCCCGCGGTTGGCGCGCGCAAGGTGGTGCTGGCGACCAACATTGCGGAAACCAGTCTCACCATTCCCGGGGTGCGCGTGGTGGTTGATGGCGGGCTCGTGCGCCGGGCGCGCTTTGATCCCGTAACCGGCATGAGCCGCCTGGAGACCGAGCGTATATCGCGCGCCTCCGCCGATCAGCGCCAGGGACGCGCCGGGCGCCTGGAGGCCGGCGTGTGTTATCGCGCCTGGAGTGAAGGCGCGCAGCCGAGCCTGGCGGCGTTCACAGCGCCCGAGATCCTCGACGCGGATCTTGCGCCCCTGGCTCTGGAGCTGGCGAGCTGGGGCACGCGCGATGCGCAGGACCTGCGCTGGCTCGACGCGCCGCCGCCCGCGATGCTCGCGAGCGCGCGCGACCTGCTCGCGCGGTTGGGCGCTCTCGATACCGCCGGCAGGATCACCTCTCACGGACGGCAGATCGCCGCCGTCGCCGTGCATCCGCGGCTCGCTCACATGCTGCTGCGCGCCCGCGAGCTCGGGGAACTGCGGCTCGCTGCCAACCTCGCGGCGTTGTTATCCGAGCGCGACCTGTTGCGCGGTGGCGCCGGTGCGCGCGACGCGGACGTGCGGGCGCGACTGGAGGTCATGCGCGGCGAGGAGAGTCCGACTGCACTGGATCACGGCGCGCTGCAACGCAGCCGTCGCATGGCGGGCGATCTTGTGCGGCAGCTCAAATCCTCAACGGACCGCGGCACCGGTGCCGATGGCAATGCGGGTCTCTTGCTCGCCTTCGCCTATCCGGACCGCATTGGCCGCAGGCGCGAAGTGGGCGAAGGCAGGTTCACGCTCGCCAACGGACGCGGCGCGCAGTTTGCCGGGCCACAGGGGCTCGCCCGCCAGGAACTGATCGTCGCCGTCGACCTGGATGACCGCGAACGCGACGCGCGTATCCTGCTGGCCGCGCCGCTCGAGCGGCGTGAGCTGCTCGAGCACTTTGCCGATCACATCCGGCGCATCGAGATCGTGGAGTGGAACTCGCGCGAGCAGGCGGTCATTGCCCGCCGCCGCGTGATGCTCGATGCCATCGTGCTGGAGGATAAGCCACTCGTGCCGGTGCCCGCGGATGCCGCGCGCGAGGCGATGCTCACCGGCTTGCGCGAGCTTGGAATCGAAGTCCTGCCATGGGACCGGGATGCACGCGATCTGCAGGCGCGGATCGAGTTTGTGCGCACGGTGGCTGCGGGCGCGGCCTGGCCGCAGGCTTCGGACGCCGTGCTCGGGGAGAGCGTGCAGACCTGGCTTGCGCCGTGGCTGGATGGCATTACGCGGCGCGAGCACCTGGCGCGCGTGCCGCTTACCGAGGCTTTGCTGGCGCTTTTGAGCTGGGAGCAGCGGCGTGATCTGGATGAGTGGGCGCCAACCCACCTCAGCATGCCGAGCGGTTCGCGGGTTCGTGTGGACTATCTCGACGCCAGCGCGCCGGCGGTGTCGGTGAGGCTGCAGGAAGTCTTCGGACTTGCCGCCAGCCCGCGCCTGGGATCGGGCCGCGTGCCGGTGACCTTCAAACTGCTGTCCCCGGCGCAGCGTCCGGTACAGGTGACGCGCGATCTCGCCAGCTTCTGGCGGGGTGCCTATGCGGAGGTGCGCAAGGACCTGCGGGGCCGCTATCCAAAACACTACTGGCCCGAGGATCCGTTACAGGCGCAGCCGGTGCGCGGCGTGCGCCGCAAGCGTTGAGGCTTTTTTTCGGTATATTCGCACCATGATCTCGGCACGAACGGCATTCGAAGCGCTGCGTGAGGGCAATCGGCGCTTCGTCAGTGAACTGGGCAGCGCGGGGGCGAGTCACGCGCGGCGCCGCGAGCTGCCGGTGGGGCAGGAGCCGCTCGCCATTATTCTGGGTTGTTCCGACGCCCGCGTGCCGGCCGAGCTCGTTTTCGATCAGGGCCTGGGCGACCTGTTCGTCATTCGCGTGGCGGGCAATATCGTCGCGCCCTCGCAGATCGGCAGTGTCGAGTTCGCGGCCGAAGCGTTCCATACCCGGCTGGTGGTGGTGCTGGGCCATTCCAGTTGCGGCGCGGTGCACGCGGCGCTGCAGCAGCTCGCGCGGCCATGGCAGGAACAGTCGCGGAACCTCAGTTCAATTGTCGATCGCATCCGCCCGGCAGTCGTGGGGTTGCTCGAGGGGCCGCCGCGTGATCCACAGACACTCGAGCATCTGGCAGTACGCGCCAACATCCGTATGGCGGCTGATCATCTGCGCCACGGATCAGCGGTTCTGGAGCAGCTGATTCACCACGACGGACTGGTAGTCGTCGGCGCGGAGTATTCGCTCGAGACCGGGGTGGTCGATTTCTTCGACGGCGTTCCCGCGCCGGTTTGAAGCCTTGGAAAACCGGTGCGGCGGCCCGTAGAGCCGCCGCACCCTTCGTCCAGCGAGACCAGCCTTACTTGGCGGCGTCGCTCTTCATCTTGTCGGTCGCGTCCTTGCACTCAGCCTTGCTCATTTCCAGGAAGCCCTTGCCCTTACAGGAGTTCTGGCCTTTACACGCATTGGCAGCGCTCTTGCACGCCGACTGACCCTTGCAGGCATTCACGCCTGCGCAGTGGACCTTCGCGTCGGTGCCGGCGACGGCGATGCTGGTGAGGCCGGTGCCAAAGAGCAGGGCGGCGGCAGTTGCGACGGCTACGGCGGAGGTGTTTTTCAAACGCATGGATGCATCCTCGTTGGTGTGAAGTTCTGGCCCAAAAAGGCCCGGTCAGGGTAGCAGACCGGGACTACGGATCATTTGTCACGCGCGTAGCTTGCGCCCGTACCAGCGCTCAAGCCAGTGGTCGAGCGACAGCGCACCGGCGCCCGCGATCGCGAGCCACAGGAACAGCGCCAGGTACTCGAACTCATCGAACCCCAGGAGCGTCTCGAACGAGTCCACGTCGGCCCATTTGGCGGCGCGGATGGCGACGATCATGGTGATGCCAAGCGCGCCCGCGGAAATACGCGTCAGCAGGCCCACCAGCAGGAACAGGCCGCCGAAGAACTCAACTCCTGACACGAAGGGCGTCAGAATATGCGGGAACGGCACTCCCCAGCTGACGAAGTTGTCGGTGATCTGCGGCAGGGCATGCAGCTTCCCCCAGCCGCTCCACAGAAACACCCAACCCACCGTGATGCGTGCGAACAGCGGCGCGAGCCACGCCAGGTATCCGGCTACCTGCCGGGGCCAGTCGATCAGCCACCGCACGAGAAATTTCACTGTCTACGCTCCTGCCTGTTCATAACGGTTCAGCGAGAAGACCGGGCGCTCCGCCGCAGTATTGCCCGGCGGCTGCGCCTCGCGCACAGGTATAATCGCCCGCTGCCCAAGAAGCGGACAGATGCGCAATTCCCAGCCTCCATCCCCGGTCTCCTCAATCAGCGGACGGTTGCGCGCGCCCGACCCGCGTGACCCCGTCACGCAGCTGTTTGAGTCGTTAAGGCCGGATCTGCTGCGCTTTGCCCAATGGCTGGCGCGCGACCGGGCGATTGCGGAGGACATCGTGCAGGAGGCGTTGCTGCGAGCCTGGCGGTCCCGCGACGCGCTGAAGGATCCGGCCGCGGCGCGGCCGTGGTTGCTGACCATCGTGCGGCGCGAGCATGCGCGGTTGTACGAGCGCAAGCGCCTGGAGCTGGTGTCGCTGGACGATGCCATCGAGATCGCGCCGAGTCCCGCAACCGCGGAGTCCGAAGATCAGTTGTTTGCCCTGCGCCATGCCATCATGAAATTGCCGATTCAATACCGCGAGCCGCTGGTACTGCAGGTGCTGGGGGGATTCTCCACCGAGGAAATTGCCCACGAGCTGGCGCTGTCTTCCACCGCGGTGCTGACGCGTCTGTTCCGGGCGCGCAACAAGCTGCGCACCCTGTGCGGCATGACGTCCGTCACAGACGTGGCGGCGCTCGAGGGACCGGCATGACCTGCGATGACGCACGTCTGCTGATCGGGGCCGATCCTGCTGCCTCGACACCCGCGCTCGAGGAGCACCTGCGGGGCTGCGCGGCCTGTGCGCAGTTGCGCCGCGAAATGCAGGCCCTCGACAGCGACATCTTGCGTGCGTTACAGCAACCGCCCGAGATGGCGCGTTCCAGCCCGTCACGCCAGGCACCCGGGTGGCGCCGCTGGGCGCTGGCGGCCAGTGCGGTACTGGCGACGTTCGCCGTATTTTCGCTGTGGCTCCTGCGGCCAAGTGACACGCTGGCTCACGACGTCGTGCAACACGTGCAGGGAGAGCCGGACAGCTGGCTCGCCACGCAAGCGGTCAGCGCGGATGAACTCAACCACGCGCTCCACGGCGCCGGCGTGGCGCTCCACATCACCTCCGACAAGATCGTCTACGCACAAAGCTGCTGGTTCCACGGTCACTACGTACCGCACCTGGTGGTCGAGACCGCGCGCGGTCCGGCCACGCTCATGATCCTGCGTCACGAGCAGGTGAGCGGGCGCCGCTCCTTCCACGAAGCTGGCATGAGCGGCGTGATCGTTCCCGTTGAACACGGCAGCATTGCAGTCGTGGAGCGCGGCGGTGACAACCTCCGCGAGGTCGCGGGGCAGCTGAGCCAGGATGTGCAGTGGATGCCGGAGCCCGCGCCGCAGCCGCCACCGCCACACTGACGCGCGAATTTTCCTCAGCCGCCATCGCGTCAGACACATCGCCGACGTGACCACAACCGCCAGTCTTGGCTCTGAAGCTGCTTACTGCGGAGGGACGGGGTTCGGGGTATCGCCGGCAGGTGGCGCCGTGGGTGCGGGCGTCGCGGGTCCTGATGACGCACCGGGCGGCGCAGCAGGTTGCGCGCGCGCATTCAGCTCACTGCTAGTGAGAAAGACTGCTCCGCCCAGGTAGGTGAAGTACATCTTCTTCTGGCCTCTCGCCACATAAACACGATGGGCGCGAAAGAAGTCCATGCCGATGAGCATCTCCGGCTGACCTTCCGGACTTGACGCAATCAGCGATCCCAGCTTGACCTCCTTGTTCTTGGCGAAAATGTCGGCCACTGCCATCCTTGGGTTCTGGATGGTCTCCTGTCCGATGGTGATGGACGGGAATACCGCCGCGTCTAACGCGGCGTGCGCGCGACCAAGCCCACCGATTTGGCGCCCCGTTGCGGCCTCGATGGTCGGCTGCAGTCCGGGGCGCTGCGCAACCCCGGTCGTGACGATCGAGTACGGTGCCCCGGTGTCGAACATAGCGAGCACATCGTGGCCGTTAAGTTGCACGTCAGCCAATAGATGGCCTGACCAGTCCGCATCCCGGCTCGCCACCGAAACGAGTTTCACCACCGAGTACTGCGGGGCCCAGTACACGACCTGGTCGCCGCTGCAGTCCTTGGGCACCATGAGACGCATCACGCCTGCGGTGGGATCGAACTCCTCGTCCCAGTGGGACAGGAAGTCTTCGCCCAGCAGGCCCGCCGCCGCGCCGGCGGCGCTTCCGTGGCCCATCGTAGCGAGAGTCAGGTTGTGAACCACGAACCCGCCAACATCGAAGTCGCGCACGTCGACCTTGCCCGCCTGTTCGATCCCGCCCGCGGTGTAGCCTTTACCGCCGCGCTCAACGATCTTCAGGCCGAAGGCCGTCGCCGCGCCGCGGAATATAAGACTGGTGCTCGAGCCGGTGTCGATGAGCATGTTGGAAGGATGGCCGTCGATCGCCGCGGCCACCATGGGCCTGAGGCTCTTCATGTCGATGGGAACCTGCACCACGGCGGCGAGCTTGCACTTCGACGGCGCGGGCGGCGCCGCGCTGGCGAGCAAGGGGCTCACCAACATCGCCAACAGCGCCGCGTGCTGCAGGATCCTGGCCCGCCGGGATTGCATGGCATGGTTCATCGGCTGCCCCTTCCCCTGTAGATCGGCCGCTTCGCGCCGGCTCTGCGCAGCATTCTGGACCGCCTGGGCCCGATCCGTCCAACTGACGAAGTGCAGCCAGGCGCCGGGTTGGAAAGTGTTACTCAAGAAAGTGGAAGGCGATCCACGCAGCGATGAAGGCAAGAGCCCCGGCAGCGAGGATCAACAACAACTGTTTGAACGCCTGAGACTGATCAACCGGCACGCCGATCTCGGCCATGCCGTCGACCGGCTTCATGACAACGGCTGCGGGAGTGCCCGCGCGACGCCGAAATAATCGCGCCAGGGCGAAGGCAACAGCGGGAATGACGGGGATCAATGGCGCCAGGGGAAAGTTCCGTGCGCGCTCCATGAGGCGGGCGAAGCGGAACGACTTATTGCGAAAGGCCCAGTCATCGCAATCACGTTGCTTCTGCGGCGTGTCGAACCACGCTACTGACGGGGCCGGGCCGGTAACGCGTTGCGTGATGGTCTTGTAGTCTTCCTTCCTGCCGTTCAGGCAGGCCATCGCCCGCAGCGCTCCCAGGTTGTACGGGTCCGGGTACGCGCGCAGGATCTGCTCGTAACTCGCCTTGAACGGTTCCCATTGCGCGCCGATTTCGGTGAGCTCCTCGAGCGGTCGATTTGAATTCCTTGCAAGATTGAAGATCACGCGTCCGTAGATCTGCGTGCCCTCGTCGGCCCGCGTTCTGTCCAGCGCCAATGTCAGGTACTGCTGCATCAGCGCCTTGCTTCCGTGCCATTTCGGCAGCAGGGCACGGGCCGTGCGGTAGTGAATGGGGTCGTACTGCGGATAACGTTCGAGCGCTTCGCGGGTGAATGCCAGGATCTTATCCCCCGGGGTATTGCGAAGATTCCTCGCCCACACGTAGGTCGCGTACCACTCCGGGTCGGCAGACCCGACCTCGCGGTGACTCTCGAGCACGCCCATGCTCGCATCGACATGTGAATAGAACGGAGCCCACTGCGATTGGGGGACCTGCGACGCATAGCCGCCTCCCCGATAGACCGCCGCGTGCTCGATGAGGACCTTGGCGTCGAGTACGACCGCCGTCGGTGAATCGGGATGTGCGGCGAGATATTGCGCGGCACCGGCTTCGAGGCGCGCCCAGGCCGGCGCGTTCGCATCACTGCCGCCGGCACGCCAGGCGCCGCTGTAAAGCATGGATAGTTTCCAGGCGCCGGCGGGCGTGCGCGCGGAGCTGTCGCGCAACCCCGTCGCTATCCTGTCGAACTCGGCGAAGTTGCCCGCGCGCAGGAGCGCCGCGGCCTGATTCTTCAGCGACTCTTCGAGGTCGAGCTCTGCCGCGCTGACCGGTATGCAGACCGCGAGAGTAAGCAACAGCGCGATGGTTCGTAGCGGCATCGTGGTCACGCCCGCTGCGGGATGGTCAGCCCTTTGGCAACGGCGGGGCGGCCGAGGAAGCGGTCGAGCGCGCGCGTAACGTGGGGATAGTCCGTGATGCCCACCAGATCCGCGGCCGCGTAGAAGCCGATCAGGTTGCGCACCCACGGGAAGATCGCCATGTCAGCGATCGTGTAGTCGTTGCCGCTCATCCACGCGTGCTCGGTAAGGCGCGCCTCGAGCACGCTGAGCAGGCGTTTTGATTCACCGACGTAGCGGTCACGCGGCCGCTTGTCCTCGTACTCCCTGCCCGCAAACTTATGGAAGAAGCCCACCTGACCGAACATCGGGCCCACGCCGCCCACCTGGAACATGAGCCACTGGATGGTCTCGTAACGCGCGCCGGGGTCCTGCGGCAGGAACTGTCCGGTCTTCTCGGCCAGATAGATCAGGATCGCACCGGACTCGAACAACGGCAGTGGCTTGCCGCCCGGCCCGTTGGGATCGAGGATCGCGGGAATCTTGCCGTAGGGGTTGAGGGAGCGGAACTCCGCCGACAACTGGTCGTTGGTATCGAAACTGACCAGATGCGGCTCGTAGGACAGGCTGGTCTCTTCCAGCATCACCGAGACTTTGACGCCATTCGGAGTTGGTAACGAATACAGCTGCAGCCGGTCTGGATGCTGCGCCGGCCACTTCTTCGTAATGAGGAACATTGCGAGATTATTCATAGGCCTCCTGACTCCTGGCGCGCGGCGGCAACATTGGCGCGGCGTTCCTCCCGACCTGAACCGGGAACAGACATGGCGGTTGTTGTGGGCCCGGTAGGATTCGAACCTACGACCAAGGGATTCACTTGTCCCCGACGTTTCCGCCGGGAGTGGACTATCTCTTCACCCGTGCATGAACCCATGCGTGTGGGTGCGGGATGCTCTCAAGCCTGTCATCAAGGGCGCTCAAGCCCTCAGGTAGTCTCTGCACCTTCCGCCGGTGTACCGGCGGCTCGGCTCAGGATTGCCATGGGACTTACGTCCCGAAGGTTTCCCTGAATTCATCCCGTCCACTTCGCGCGTTTCCACGCGAAGGCACCATTTCGATGAGTCCCCTGCACTAACCGCTGTGCTACAGGCCCAACCGCGCGCGATTGTAGCAGCGCCGCGGCATCCGCTCAGAAATGGAACCACGGCCGGTGATCGCTGTGGGCATGACGGGTGAACGCCTCTTCGAGCGTCCCCTGGAACCAGGAGATGTCGCTTACCTTGCGCCCCCGGGGCGGGGCGTCGGGGCAAGTGTCGCCGGTGGCTGCCGCGCCCGTCGGCGCCACAGCCGCGACCACGCTCCGCTCAGACTTAAGCGCCCCTGGACTTGCAAGCAGTACGGCCGCAGCGGCGGCGACCGCGGCGGTGATGGTGAGCGACCTCATGGCGCGAACCCTCTTGCCATCGCTGCAGGCAACGTTAGCATGGCCGTCCCACCACGGATATCCCGCAGGCTGCGAAGCTTGTGCTAAACCCAGCAGGAGGACTCATATGAAACTCTATTATCTGACCGGCGCCTGTTCAATGGCCGCAAACATCGCGCTGCGCGAAGCGGGACTGAAGTTCGACCTGGTGAAAGTGGACCGGCAGACGAAACGGGCGGCCGATGGCCTGGATTTCAACGAGGTGAACCCCAAGGGGTACGTACCCGCGCTGACCCTGGATAGCGGCGAGACTCTGACCGAGAACGTCGCGGTGTTGCAATACATCGCCGACCGCAACCCCGCCGCCAAGCTCGCGCCGGCCGCGGGCACGATGGAGCGCTACCGGCTGGTGGAATGGCTGGCGTTCATCAACTCCGAGATCCATAAGAGCTTCGGGCCGCTGTTCCGCAAGGAAGCGCCGGAAGATACCAAGGCCTACGCGCGTAAGAACATCGCCACGCGCGCCGGCTGGCTCGACAGCAGCTGGGGCTCGCGCAGCTTTATCATGGGTGAGCAGTTCACCGTCGCCGATGCCTACCTGTTTGTGGTGTTGGGTTGGGGCGCACATGCGGGGGTCGACGTCGGCCAATGGCCGAAGTTGCAGGCCTTCCTCGCACGGATCGGCGCGCGCCCGCATGTCATCGAGGCACTCAAGTCCGAGGGGCTCGCCAAGTAGGTTTACTGTTACCATTGACGCACAACGGTTTGGCACGACAAGAGGATGCAATGGCTACCAAACTCAACAAGGTTCTGAAGCGCGAGATCGAGGTGGATGGCAAGCCCTACATGGTGGCGCTGTCGCCCGAGGGAGTGAAACTCACCGAGAAGGGCAAGCGCCTGGGACGCGAGCTCACCTGGAAGGAACTCGTGGGCTCGCCGGGCGGCGCGGGCGCCAGCTCTGCAAGTCCGTACACCGGGGGGACCTGAGCGGTCCCCAAGGCACGTGACTCAGGAGAGTCTGCGGGAGCTCTTGGCGCGGGTGCACGAGCGTCTGAGCGCGAACAGCTCCGTCGATGGCGAATCGCGTGAGCTACTCGGCACGCTCATGCGCGACATCGAGCGCGCACTCGGTGGCGGCGCACGGGCGGTGGCGGCCGGACCGGATCGGGTCGCAGGCGAGGTGGCGGTGCCGCGGCTGGAAGCGCTCGCGGTCCAGTTCCAGGCCGGCCATCCGCAACTGGCCGAGGTGCTGCGGCAGCTCATCGACGCGCTCGGCAAGGCCGGGATCTAGGCTACTGGTCTATTCGCGCCTGGAGCTGTGTCGGCACGCGGGCAAAAGGCGGTCTTAGTACTCGGTGCCTACGGCACCTCGCCCTGCGGGCCGCCATCGCCTGCGGCGACGGCGTTCAATCCCCTTCGGGGATTAGTCATCCATCAGGAAACTGCGCAGCTGTTCGGAGCGCGAGGGGTGACGGAGCTTGCGCAGCGCCTTCGCTTCGATCTGACGGATACGCTCGCGCGTGACATCGAACTGCTTACCGACCTCCTCGAGGGTGTGGTCGGTGTTCATGTCGATGCCGAAGCGCATGCGCAGCACCTTCGCCTCGCGCGGGGTGAGCTGCGCCAGCACCGAGTGGGTGGTTTCGCGCAGCGACTCCATGGTCGCCTGGTCGATCGGGGATGCGACCGAGGTGTCCTCGATGAAGTCGCCAAGGTGCGAATCCTCGTCATCGCCGATGGGCGTCTCCATGGAGATCGGCTCCTTGGCGATCTTCAGTACCTTGCGCACCTTGTCTTCGGGCATTTCCATGCGCACGGCCAGTTCTTCCGGTGTCGGCTCCCGGCCCATCTCCTGCAGCATCTGCCTGGAGATGCGGTTCAGCTTGTTGATGGTCTCGATCATGTGCACCGGGATGCGGATGGTGCGCGCCTGGTCGGCGATGGAGCGCGTGATGGCCTGGCGAATCCACCAGGTCGCATAGGTGCTGAACTTGTAGCCGCGGCGATATTCGAACTTGTCCACCGCCTTCATGAGGCCGATGTTGCCTTCCTGGATGAGATCCAGGAACTGCAGGCCGCGGTTGGTGTACTTCTTGGCGATGGAGATGACGAGACGCAGGTTGGCCTCGACCATTTCTTTCTTGGCGCGGCGCGCCTTGGCTTCGCCGATGGACACCTCGCGGTTGACTTCCTTGATGTCGTTGATCGTCAGGTGATACACGACTTCGAGCTGCTCGAGCTTCTTCTGCCGGCGCTCGATCTCGTCCTTGAACTTCGCCAGCGGCGCGGAGTACTTCTTACCGCTCTTGGCGTGCTTGGTGAGCCAGCGCGGGTTGGTTTCGTTCTTGGGGAACGAGGCGATGAAGTCCTTGCGTGGCATGCCGGCGTCACGCACGGCAATGATCATGATTTCCTTCTCGAGCTGGCGCACCTCGGACACGTGCGTGCGCAGGTTCTGAATCAGCGCCTCGAACATGCGCGGCGCGAGCCGCAGCTCCATGAACTCGTCCGCGAGCTTCTTGCGCTGGCGCAGAGTCTTCGGATCCTTGGCGCCGAGCTTGGCGATCGAGCCGAGCGCCTGGTTGTGGATCTTGGCGATGGAGGCAAAACGCGCCGCGGCCTCCAGCGGATCCGGGCCGGTGTCGACGACTTCCTCTTCGGCGTCCGCCGTCTCGTCACCTTCCTCCTCGTCGTCGGCTTTCTGCGGTGCCGCAACCACTTCCACCACCTTGGTGGGGTTCTGCGGCTGCGCGATGACATCCGGCGCGTTCGGGTCGATGAAGCCGACGATCACGTCCGCCAGGCGCCCCTGGCCCGCCTTCACCGGCTCGTAAGCCCGCAGCAGGAAATCGTAGGTTGGCGGGTACAGGGCGAGCGCGCTGCGTACCGCGTCCAGGCCCTCTTCGATGCGCTTGGCGATGCGGATCTCGCCCTCGCGCGTCAAGAGCTCTACCGTACCCATCTCGCGCATGTACATGCGCACCGGGTCGGTGGTGCGTCCGAGCTCCGCATCGAGCGCCGCGAGCGCCGCGGCTGCCTCTTCGATGGCCTCTTCGTCGGCAGGAGCTGTGGGCTCGGCGAGCAGCGACTCGGCGTCCGGTGCTTTCTCGTACACCGGGATGCCCATGTCGTTAATGGTGTTGACGATGTCTTCGATCTGCTCCGGATCGACGATCTCGGAGGGCAGGTGATCGTTGACCTGCGCATAGGTGAGGTAACCCTGGCCCTTGCCGCGCGCGATCAAAAGCTTCAGCTGCGACTGCCGATCCTCGGGCATTACCGGGGCACGGCCGATGCCGAGCGGCCGCTTGTCGGCGGCCTGCTTGGCCGCCTTCGCGTCGGCGGCGCGCGTGACCTCGGGCGCCTTGCCGTGTGCTGCGCCCGCGCGCGCGCCCGGCGCCGCTTTCTTCGCGGTCGCGCTCTTGCCGTGCTCCTTGCCACGCGCGGCGGCAGCGCCGGCAGCGGTCTTTTCCGCAGCAGCGCCTTTCGCCGGCTTACCAGCGTGAACTGCAGGACGCTTTTTATGGCTCGTCTGGGGCTTGTGCTTGCGTGTCATGTTTTGCGGCGCGCTTAAGGGTGATGCATCCCTATGTGATGCCCAGAGGGGGTTCACTCAAGGGTGCGGAAGGCAAAGCGCGCAATTCTATTTGAGAGGGGCGAAAACGCCAAACTGAACTTAACCGCTGCGCGCATCGCGGGAGCTCAGTTTCACGATAAGTTGTTGAAATTCAACAAGTTCATTCGGTTCAAGCCCTCCTGAACGGCTCTTGGCCTCGAGCGCCTCAAGGCGCTTGCCGGCGGCCTGGTCCGAAAGCTTCACCAATGCCGCTTTGAGCTCACCCGCGGCGGCCGCCCAATCCGTCATGACCTCCTCGCGTTCGAGAAGTTTCGGCAGCGACTCTGCGCCCTCGCGTCCGGCCCAGCGCTGGATGACCTGTGCGGGAATTTGCGCCGGCCGCTCCCGCAGGTCATCGAGAAGTTCGCGCAGCAGCGCCACGCCCGGTTCCTCGCTGGCATCAAGGCCCGTGCGTTCCGCGGGCGTGACTTCCGCAGCAATGGCGGGGTAGTGCAGCAGACGCACGATCGCCTGCCGCACCAGGCCCCCGCGACCGGCGCTGATGCGCGTGCGCGCGGGCCTCCGGACCGCCGGCGCGGCAGGCGCGGTCGCGGCCGGTGTGCGTGCCGCCATCCACAGCTCCTCGAGGCGCGCCGCGCTCAGGCCCACGACCTGCGCGAGGCGTTCCAGGAGCAACTCGCGGTAAACGCCTTCGGGCACCCTGGCGAACAGTGGTCGCGCGCTTTCCGCGAAGCGCGCGCGGCCGTCGGCGTGCGTGAGGTCCGACTGTTGCGACAGCTCGCGCACCAGGTATTCAGACAGTGGCAACGCGCTTGAGAGCCGCGCCTCGAATGCTTCGCGGCCTTCCTCCGCCACGAGCGTATCCGGGTCGTGCCCTTCGGGCAGGAACAGAAAGCGGATCTCGCGTCCTTCACGCGCCTCGGGCAGGGCCTGCTGTAGCGCGCGCCAGGCCGCGGCGCGGCCGGCACGGTCGCCGTCAAACGCAAACACCACATCAGTCACCAGGCGGAAGATCCGCTTCAGGTGCTCCGGCGTGGTCGCCGTGCCGAGCGTTGCTACGGCATAGTCGATGCCGGCCTGGTGCAGCCGTACGGCGTCCATATAGCCTTCGACGATCAGCAGACGCTTAAGGTTGGAGCGGGCGCGGCGCGTCTCGTAGAGGCCGTAGAGCTCGCGCCCCTTGTGAAACAACACCGTCTCCGGGGAGTTCAGGTACTTGGGCTCACCGGCATCGATGATGCGGCCGCCAAAGGCGATCACCCGCCCGCGGTTATCACGGATGGGAAACATGATGCGATCGCGGAAGCGATCGTAGTGCCGCTCGCCGTCGCGAATCTGGCCGCGCTCGCGTTCGACGATGAGTCCCGCCTCGGTGAGGCGCTTGCGGTCGGCGTCCTGGGCACCAAAACGCCGCAACACGTCGTTCCACGAATTCGCCGCGTAACCGAGGCTGAAACGCTCGATGGTCTCGCGGGAGAGGCCGCGCTGCGCGAGGTAGGCGCGCGCTCGCTCGTCGCCGCTTAGTGCGCTGGCGTAGTAGGCCGCGACGCGACTCATGAGTTCGTACAGCGGCTCATCGGCGCGCCGCGCGCTCGTGTCGACGCCCGCCTCCTGCGGCACTTCCAGCCCTAAGCGCGCCGCCAGCTCCTCGACTGCCTCCGGGAAAGCCAGGTGGTCATGATCCATGAGGAAGCCGAGTACCGTGCCGTGCTTACCGCAGCCAAAGCAGTGATAAAACTGTTTGTCGGGGCTCACCCAGAAGGATGGGGTCTTCTCGTTATGAAACGGGCAGCAAGCCTTGTACTCGCGGCCGGCTTTTTTCAGCTGCACGCGAGCGCCGATGATCTCCACGATGTCGGCGCGGGCGATCAGCTCGTCGATGAAGTTCTTTGGAATGCGTCCCACGGTGCGCACCAGTACACGCAGAATCGCTTACGGCCGCAAATGCGCCGCCCGCTTAGGTAAAGGAATCAGCCGAGCTTCTGCTTGATCCGCGCGCTGACCGCGCCCATGTCGGCGCGGCCCTGGGCCTTAGGCCTGACTGCTGCCATCACCTTGCCCATGTCCTTGATGGAAGACGCGCCGGTCGTTGCGATCGCTGCCGTGATGAGCTCGTCGAGTTCGGCGGGGCTCATCTGCACGGGGAGATATCCCTGCAGCACGGCGATCTCGGCGGTTTCTTTTGCCACCAGATCGGCGCGGCCGCCGCTCGCAAACTGGGTGATGGCCTCGCGGCGCTGCTTGATCATCTTCTCGAGGACGCTCAGCACCTGCGGGTCGTCGAGCGTGATGCGCTCATCCACTTCGCGCTGCTTGATGGCGGCGAGCGCCAGGCGGATGGTTGCGAGCCGCTCTTTCTCGCCGGCCCGCATCGCGCTCTTCATGTCTTCGGTGATGCGGTCCCTGAGCGCCATTACGCGCGGGCGCTCCTTAACGGGGGGTGCGCATGCCGTCGCGGGACACGCGCTTCATGTGCCGCTTGATGGCGGCCGCTTTCTTGCGCTTGCGCTCCTGCGTGGGCTTTTCGTAGAACTCGCGCCGGCGCAGCTCGGTGAGAATGCCCGCCTTCTCGCAGGCACGCTTGAAGCGCCGCAAGGCGGCGTCGAAGTACTCGTTCTCGCGAATGCGAACGCTCGGCATCGAAACCTCAAATGCTTGACCGGTAAGGAAATCTCGCCCCACGTCACGGCCTTATCAACCAGGCGGCCGATCGGGGGCGGGGGATTCTAAAGGAGCGTCGTGGCAAAGGCAAAAACCACGACATTGGCCGTGGGTGTGCCCACGGCTATTAAGGGATCGCAGCGAGCAGTGCCCGCAGGCCATCCTCGAAGCGGTCGTCGTTCGCCTCGAAGCGGCCGTCGCCGAACACCTCGGTGAGCCGCGGGAAGGCACCCGTCGCGAGCTGGGCTTTGGCGAACTGCATGTCGATCCGGGTATCGCTGGCCGTTTCCCGCAGCGCGTAACCGAACACGAAGTCGTCCACCGTCGCGAGCAGCGTGAGCTTCTGTGCCGCCGTCATGGGCGCCGCGGCGAGCGCCTCGAGACATTGCTCCATGTGGCGCATGGCATTTAGCCCCGGGGGAGCCGACAACATCGCGGCGAGTGCCCAGGGATGGCGCATGAAGAGCTTCAGCGTTCGCCGGGCGATCGCCGTCAGCGCGCGCTGCCAGCCCTTTGGCAGGGACGGCAGCAAAGCCTCGCCCAAAAGCGCGTCATCCATCACCCCGACCAGGTCGTCTTTGGTCTTCACGTAGTAATAAAGACTCATGGTTCCGACCTTGAGCTCTTGCGCTACGCGGCGCATGGAGACAGCTTCAAAGCCCTCCCGGTCGGCGAGGGCCAGCGCGACGGCGGCGATCTTCTCGCGGCTCAGGCGTGGAATTTTCTTTGACATTCGTACACTGTACCAGTATTGTGGTCGTACGATGTACGAAACATCGGTATTGATCGTCGGCGCCGGACCCACCGGGCTGACACTCGCGCTGGATCTGGCACGCCGGGGAATCCGCTTTCGCCTGCTCGAGGCCGCGGCGAGGCCCTTCGAGGGCTCGCGTGGCAAGGGCATCCAGCCGCGCACGCTGGAGATCTTCGATGATCTCGGGGTCATCGAGGCGCTGCTGGCCGCCGGTGCACCTTACCCGAAGTTTCGAACCAACTTTGGCGGGTTCTCCGTGCGTGCCGGCTCCGTCGGCTCATCCCGACCGCCGACTGAGAACGTGCCTTATCCAAACCTCTGGATGGTGCCGCAATCGCGTACCGAGGCGATCCTGCGCGAGCGTCTGCGGGCGCTCGGCGGGGAGGTCGAATTCGGTAAGGCGCTCGCGACCTTCACGCACAGCGAGCAGGGCGTGATCGCCACGCTTGCGAGCGGCGAAACAGTACGAGCGGATTTCCTGGTCGGCTGCGATGGCGGGCGCAGCACGGTGCGAAAAGCGCTTGGCCTGCCTCTGGTGGGGGAGTTGATCGATGACAAGCCCATGGTCGTGGCAGATGTCGAGATCGAAGGACTCGACCGGCGCGACTGGCATCTGTGGCCCTTCGCCAGAGGCGGCATGATCGGCCTGTGCCCGTTGCCGGGCACGGCGCTCTTCCAGTGCATGTCGCAGGCCAGCACCGTGGCCGCGGGCCTCGAGCACGCGGTGCATGAGCTCACGGGGCATCGCGTCCGGAGTATTGCCTGGAGTTCAACCTACCAGCCGGCCGTGCGCATGGTCGATCGTTACCGCGTCGGGCGCGTGTTCCTGGCAGGGGATGCCGCTCACCTGCACCCGCCTTCAGGGGGCCAGGGACTCAACACCGGCGTGCAGGACGCCTACAACCTGGGCTGGAAGCTCGCGCACGTTGTTCGCGGTGCACCTGAGGCCCTGCTCGACACCTACGAAGCCGAACGCCTGCCGATCGCCGCGGCGGTGCTGGGCTTGAGCAAACGCCTGTACCAGACACGCTCGATCAAGCGCGGTGACGCGACCAACCAACTCGCCTTGCACTACCGGACGAGCTCCCTGTCTTCGGGCGTCACGCTCGGAACCCTGCATCCCGGTGATCGCATGCCCGATGCGCGGCTCGCTGACGGCAGCAGACTGTTTGATCAATTGCGTGGTCCTCACGCCACCGAGCTCGTTACGCCCGAGGAGCCGCGGATTCTCATTCGTCCGGACGGCTACATCGCGCACATCGGCGCGGCCCATTGCGCCGAGTATGCGGGCGAGCCCACGCATCACACCTCGGGTGCACTGTCGCAGTTCACCTGCTAGCGGCGACAGGTCCGCACTCACTCTCGCGCACCGCGTTCGACAACCCCGACGCTTTAGCCGTGCGGCTGCTGGTCTGCCGATTGCGCAAACCTGCCCGAGGCGTCAGAGAAGACGATTTCGACACGCCGGTTCTGCTGCCGCCCCTCGGGCGTGTCATTGGTTGCAACCGGATAAGCCTTGCCGCGTCCGACCGCGCTCACGCGGTCCGCTGAGACTCCACGATGCATGAGTGCGCCGGCGACGGCGTCCGCACGCCGTTCCGACAACGCGTCGTTGTACTGATCCGATCCGCGGCTGTCGGTGTGACCTTCAATCATCACGCGCGCGTGAGGATTACTCTGCATAAAGGTCGCCAGCCGATCGAGGGCCAGATCGGCACCGGGCTTGAGAGTTGACTGCCCGGTGTCGAACAGTACGTCACCGAGCGTCACGATCATGCCTCGGTCAGTCTGTTTCGCCTGCAGTGCCGCCAGCTCCGCCTGCGTCGCGACGAGTTTGGCCTTGGCAGCATCAGTCTCCTGCTCGCGCGCGTCCAGCAGCACACGGTTACGCTGTTCCGCGGCGCGCGCGACTTCCTGACGGGAGCGCGCCTCCTGCACGCGCGCCTCGCCCGTCTCGGCATGCCGCTGCGCGAGGTACGCCAGGTGATCGACTTCGGTCGCGGGCCGGTTCTGCGCAAGCGCGGTCTCAGCCTCCTGCAACCGTGTCCGCGCCGCCTCCAGGTCTTTCGCGGCGGACTGCTGGGCGAGCGGATCCTGGGACAGGGTCTGGATCACGGCACGTGCCTGGTCCACGCGATCGCTACGCTGGGGCGCAGAGGCGCACGCGGCAAGAAGCGCCGCGATGGCCACTGGGATAAGAGTGTTTTTCATAAAAAATGCTCCTGGTTCGGTCACTGCTGCGGCGGCGGCGGCGGTGGCGGCAGGGCAGTCCCAGCATCGGCGTCACGCTGCGTTTCCTGCCGGAGGGCATTGTTGCCGCGCGTCACTTCTGTGGCGGCGTGCTGCTCCGCTGCGGCAGACGCACGCGCGGTCGCCAGATCAGCATCAGCCGCTGCAGACTCCGCGTCCGCGCGAGCCTCGTTGTACTTCTTCGCGCTATCGTTGCGCTCGGCACTAGTGAGCTCGTCATGGGCGCGTTGGACATCGGCCGCGGCGTAGCGCTGCGCATCGGCCTTATCGGCCTGATCCACCAGCGTGCGCGCCTTCGACATCTCCTCGCGCGGCTCAGGCCCCTCGCTCGCGCAGCCGCTCGCGAGCACACACGCAAGGGCGGCCGCGGAAATTAATACGGTGCGTACCAATAACATGTTGCCTCCCAGGGCCATTTGGGGCCTTTGACTGCCAGGGAATTATGGCGCGGCCCACCGCAGTAGCGGTGTCAGAGATCGCCTGCTCCGCGCGCCTCTTGCGCTCAAGGCGGTGTCAGCGATGTCCTACTCCAAAGCGCATGCGTGTCCTCGCCCTGGAGTCCTCCCACGCATATCCTGGCCCGCGGCTGGAGCCAGAGTGCGCTTACGGGCTGATGCCTTTTTTGGCGGCTTCCGCCGCAATCCCGGGCCGCAGCGCGGTGGCCGCGGCGATATCCGCCTGCCCCGCCGTGCTGTCACCCTTGCGGAGTCGGGCCAGACCCCGACCGTACAGCGACCAGGCGAGGTTCGGTTGCAGGCGCAGTGCCGCGTCGTAGTCCGCGATCGCTTTGTCGTAGTTGCTGCGTCGCAGGTACACGAGTCCCCGGCTGCCAAAGTACGCGGCCGTATCGGGCCTGAGCCTCAGGGCGGTATTGCAGTCGGCGAGAGCCTCATCGAGCTCCTGTCCCCACTGCGCCCGCGCCCAGCAGCGCAAGTTCATGGCCTCGCTCATATGCACGTCGTCGCGCGAGCGTGCGTCGATCCACTTCGAGTACTGGGCCACCGCGGCGGCGTGTTGCCCGGCGTTTTCATACAATTCGCCCATCGCGAGGCGCTCCGGGGCTTCCTTCGGCGCCACGCGATCCGCCGCATCCACGTCTGCCGTCACCGCGGCCA